>Ga0209276_100167_pt1 | contig 126542 bp, 110 predicted proteins | sample DewCreD2012metaG_3_FD_185473 | JGI IMG/M metagenome (GOLD analysis project Ga0209276, IMG submission 185473) | Hot spring sediment bacterial and archeal communities from British Columbia, Canada, to study Microbial Dark Matter (Phase II) - Dewar... ...
ATGAACCGCAGGGAAACCGCCAACAAAAAAAGAGGTGGCCATCCGTGCAATTGACTGCGCAAGGACGTGAACCCAATGACAGATAACCTGGACAATGTGTTGCTGATCGCGCTAGCGGACGGCGCACTCGACAAATTTATCGTCGGCGAGCCTTTCTATTTTCAAGAAGCCAAGGTAGACACCCAAGAACCACAAAACGTGATGGCTGCCTTCAACTTGGTACTCGACTATTGGATGAGGACTAAAGATGAAACGTTTCCCGGCGAATTTGCAGCAGCAATGTTCAAAGCGCTGGAATCCTATCCAGAAAAAAATCGAGCGATTTATGCTGTATCCGACTGGATCCAGCATTACTACTATTGCACAACCCAAAAAAAGGCAAATCCAAATGGCAAGTATGGTGAGCTTTTTGAAATGGATACAGCCGGCGTCGCCGGTGCGCTCAAGCACGAACTTGAGGTCAATAAAGCTGACTTGATTACCGATACGAGGTGGGCAGGCGAGTCCTGGAACAGTAGGCAAGGTCTGTGGGAGCCGTTGATGCGCGAGGCGCTAGGCGTGCGGGATAAGTTTGAAGGTCCAGACTTCGTGCCTGATAATCTTTAGCGGGACCTTCGCTCGTGGTACTTTCGCTAAAAGCTTTCACGAAAGCACGCAGGTTTCGTGGAAGCTGATTTTAACTTCACGAGTTTTAAGCTTAGTTGAAATCTTTCACGCCATTATTGATGCTGACAAATTATCCGCGGATCAATTTATGACCACTCTACTACCGAAAAGAATCTTATGAAATTTATAGACACTTACTTTAATCGCAGGAGCGCTTTTCCCTAGGTATTGAGGAGTCCTCGGGGAAGTTTTATGCTTCAATTCCGGTAACTAACGGCATGACTGACTATGAAGAATATTACGAGATTAGCCATGCACAGCTGGAACTATTTAAAAAGGACCTTAACGCTGCATTAGCGTTTGTCACGAAATGTCGAAACCGACAACTAGACGAGTTGCTTATCCAAAAGCCTGGAGATGTGAGAGGTTCGCCTGAATGACACTCCCAAGCCAAACATAGTGATGGCAGCAGCTGCTGGAAATGGATAACATCCGGTACCCAGCAGCACGGCGCGGCGTGGTACTTTATTCCAAATCGCGGAGATTGGTCATCCGTCAAACCTATAGGCTCAATCGGGAATTAACCATGAACATTCCAAGACTCAAAGAGCTAGCCATTGCCCTTGAATACCAGCTGTTGATACATTCCAAGATAGATCCTGAAGCCGTGGCTCTTCATGCTGACTTGAAGCCATTATTGATACAAGCAAAAGCTGGCACCCTCACGAACCCGCTTGAAGTGCGAGACGTGCCGGGACGTTATCGCTTTACAGAGAGAAACCTCCAGCAATATCGCGACCTGGAAAATGCATTCGCGGATTTTTCGATTGAGGCAAGAGGAGGAGAGACGCCAGCTTTGAAGTGGCTTCGAGAACAGATGAAGTGACAACCTGCATTCCACCGATACGTGCTAGCTTCAGCTGCACCCTTCGCTTGTCTCCCTTAAAACTACGCGCATGAATGTAAACGTGCTCTGCCCCCGGGCGGGCACCAGAGATCGCAGGAAATTAGCGATGAATATCACCAAACTAAGAAGCACTGCCTTAAAGCTACAACATCAGCTCGATGAATACTCAGAGATAGATCCCGAAGCTGCTGCCCTCTGTTCCGATTTAAAGCCGTTATTAGAGCTGGCAAAAGCGGGCAACCTATCCGAACCCATTCAGATAGGAGCAGTACCTGGCCACTATCGGTTTACCGAGAAAAATCTTCAGCGGTACGGCGAGCTTGAAGACACGTACGCGGATTTTTCGATCGAGGTGACGGGCGGCGAACCACTGTCGCTGAGCCTATGGATCGAATCCAGGAATAATGGGCAGAACGGTGAGTAAATGCTATCTCGACTGTTCTCGCCACTATGCGCGCGCGCGTGGCAACCACGTCGATCAGCGCCACTAGGTCAATACATAGCCATAATCGAAGCCAGGGCCTTAAATGCCCTACCCGGTATCAACGGCTGCAGAGGGACAGTAAGGAAAGCAGGTTTGCTTCTGTTTCGCTTGGGCCAATGCGTGTACGCCTCAGCGGCGCCCCTTTCTGCCTCCACGTTGTGCTGGGCTTTGTCTTGAGTCGAGAGCCTCACCCCGACGGCGTTCGCCGTATTCATGGATTCAGCTGTAATCGAAAGTAAACAAAACCAAGCGCTCAATTGGCTCGTAGAACATGACGATCAGGTCTGCGCCGGCCGTTCGGTAATGCCAGCCCGGAACGCTCGCCACGTGGAAAAACCGTTTGCCCGCAGGACTCAGCGGATAGACATTCGTGTCGCCGCGGTCTGCATCGATCTCAACGATCTGCATCGGAAACTCGACCGTTTCCACCCAGTTCGCGACCCCATCGACTTCACCGCCCAACTGCGAGACGAACTCGACCGGATAAAGCGGGTCGCCCTGCTCGCGCGCCAGCACCCCGCTGGTGTTAAAGCGCTCGACGGTACTGATAAACGCACTGTGCTGTTCAGCGTAGTGCTGCTCCAAATCTGCTCTCGCGCCTGGATGAGGGTCCGCCAGGTGCGCGTTACCCTCATGCAGAAAAAAATAGCGCGGGTCGCCGCACAAGCGGTAACGCCCGTGCTCGACCGCGAAGCCGATCCAGTTGGTTTTCAGCAAATCACCGTGGTACCCGTCCCACTCGGTCAGCTCGCCAACAAGGCTCTCGTAGGGCTCCAGCGGGCTGAGCATGTGCAGCACGCCCGACCACTCGGGATTTACGGTGCTGATATCAACGCTGAACAAAGGGTGCAGATGGTTGGCCAGCTCCAGTTGATCGGCGACAAACACGTTTTCAATCGGAGGGAACGGCGTCAGGCCGGCGGGGACTTTGGTGAAGTCGGGGGTGTGATCGTTGGTCATCAGAAGTTCTTCCTTGTGGGTCACATGGGTCGAGGGCTTTGACTTAGCGAACACGCGGCTGGCTTTTGCACCATAGCTACGTGCGCAGCAATTCCATACGAACAATAACGGGCTTCACGCTGTGGCGCTCATCCTACACGGCCGGTACGCATCACCGGTATGCTAGCGGGAGTATGGTCACGTGCCCCGGATAGGCCTTGGGCCCTGGAAACGAAAGGATTAATCATGCCAGATGCCACCCCCGCTATGAACCGCAGGGAAACCGCCAACAAAAAAAGAGGTGGCCATCCGTGCAATTGACTGCGCAAGGACGTGAACCCAATGACAGATAACCTGGACAATGTGCTACTTGTCGCGCTAGCAGACGACGCACTCGACAAATTTATAGTCGGTGAGCCTTTCTACTTTGTAGAGGCTAAGACAGATACAAAAGAACCACAAAATGTGATGGCTGCCTTCGACTTGTTAGTGCTCGACTATTGGACAAAGACTAAAGATGAGACGTTTCCGCGGAAATTTGCAACAGCAATGTTGAAGGCTCTGGGAAGCTATCCAGACAAAAACCGAGCAATTAATGTTGTAGCTGTCTGGATCTGGTATTACCGGCATTGTCTAGCCCAGAAGAAGTCAAATCCAGATGGCATGTATGGTGATCTTTTTGAAATGGATACAGCCGGCGTCGCCGGTGCGCTCAAGCACGAACTTGAGGTCAACAAAGCTGAATTGATTACCGATACGAGATGGGCAGGCGAGTCGTGGAACAGTAAGCAAGGTCTATGGGAGCCGTTGATGCGCGTGGCGGTAGGCGTTCGGGATAAGCTCGGAGGTCCGGACTTCGTGCCTGATAATCTCTAGCGGGACCTTGGTCTATTGGCATTTGTGCCGATTCGAAGCGTGTTTCCATGAATACGCATCACCCTCAGATCACAGCCTGCGGACTGCGGCCCGAACGCCACGAAGGTGCGGTTACCGAACCATCAGCAGAGCCGTGGCGGCTCAGCTTCAACACCACTTGAGCAGCGAGGGCTAGCGAATGACTGTATTTACGTTTAGACCGGCAACTTGCCGCGGAGCGCTGACCAGCAGGGTCAGGTTTTGTAATGCGCAGGAAGGCAGTTTTGAAGAGAGCCGCGATGAATAAAAACAAACTCCAGGCATCGGCGCGTGAGCTGCAGCGCACGCTAGATAAATACGCAGTCGTTGACCCTGCCGCAGCGTCGCTACGGGCTTCGCTTCATGATCTTATCGAGAGGGCCGAACGATGCAGCATTCTTCAGGCGGTGGAAATCGGAGATATCCCAGGCTACAAGCTGCTCTCGGAGACCCATCTCCAAGGCTACAGTGATTTGTCCGAAACATACGCTGCGTTCTACATTGAGCTTACCGGCGGCGAATCCGCCGCTCTCAAAGCCTTCAAAGCGAGACGCGGCAAGTAACACGCCCGAACGCGCTATCTGCACAGGATTTCATGCACAGCTGCATGCGAGGGAATTCACCATGAGTAACAACAAACTCCACGCTGCAGCACTCAACTTAGAAACCGAGCTCAAGGCGTATGCCGAGCTCGATGCTGAGGCAGCGGAGCTATACGCTGACCTGAAGCCCCTGCTAAACCTCGTGATGGAAGGTTTGATTACCACGCCTTGGGAGTGGGGCCAGATTCCGGGGCGATACAGGTTCAGCGAACGAGGCCTCCAGGCGTACGAACCGCTTGAGCAGGCGTTTGCAACTTTCTGCATTGAGCTCACGGGAGGAGAAACGCCGGCCCTGAAATGGATGCGTGAACTCATGTCTCAAAACGATTAGGCGCTGATGGCGTTCGGTTGGCTTGAGCAACGCCCGCCCTCCTCAACCGGCGCACATCACCGGTATGCTGCCGGCAGTTTTGGTCACGTGGGCCGGGGAGCTTCTGAATCTTGAAAACGGAAGAAAAGTCATGCAGGACGCCACCACCATGAACAGCAGAGAAACTGCCAAACAAAAAATAGAAGCGGCCCTTCGTGCAATTGACTGCGCACTGACTGACCGGCCGCAGGCGATTTTTGAGATCACCACCGAGTATCAACTCATTCGCTTCAAAGCAGTACTACTGAAGGCTTTACACCTGATTTCCCGAGGCGAGATTCCGGAACTGATCAGCCATCGTAAGCTCGGGATGGCTAGAGTCATTACGGATCAGTGGCCTTAGGACCTGTCACTGGGTCTTATCATAATCGATGCCGAACACGCCTTCGAAGCGACCTAACTGATGTAGTCTCCCTCCAATTAAGCAGCCCGCGCAGACCACGCCGTAAATCACCCTCGTTCACGCGCCACACGCTCACGATGGAGAACTGAATGGACAAGGAACCTGCCAACGTACTTGAGCTTGCATTGCATCACGATGAATTCGACAGATTCCTCGCAGGCGAGCCCTTTTATTTTCTCGAGACCAAAGACGACAACGCCGACCCTCAGAATGTTGTCGTAGCTTTCGATCGGCTGTTCATGCCGCAATTTAACGCCCGTAACGCTTCATTCTCAGCGAGTTTTGTTCAGGCTTTACTGAAACTGCTCAACCATTATCCAGATCAAAATCGGGCGATCTATATGGCTCAAAGCTGGATCTGGTGCTACTGTTACTGCCTCGCGAATAAAGAAGCGCAGCCAGACGGGCCATATGCAGCGCTGCCCAAGATTGATTTGAGTGCCGTCTCAGATATCCTCAAACGACGCTTGGTCGAACGCAGGGCTGAGTTGACCGCCGACCAACGTTGGGCAGGCGCTGCCTGGAACAGCGAGGCAGGTTTGTGGGATCCCTTGGTGCGCACAGCACACCACGTCCGGGACAAGCTTAACGGCCCTGACTCCGTTCCTGATGGAGCATAATCATTTGAAGGATTGGCACTGGGTCATCGGGTCAGGAGCGGCAACATGAGAGCAATCAGCAAAAGAATGTCTGAGGTACTCGGTGCTCATTGCGCAAACCCAACCTCTCGCCAGATTGACGAACCCCTGCGGGAGGGATGTGTCATTGAGATTGAGGATCTATTGCTGGATCTCACCACCGATCTAGGCGGAGCAGTCGTCTTCGCCCGAGGTGCCCAGTGCGTGAGCCAGACCGGGACCTACGACTTGGACATCATCTATGGCCTATCAGCCGACGGATACAACATCTTCCACAGGAACAACATGTATTCCGGACGAATCCCCGACAAGACCTATACATTCGGGGAGTCGCCGACGGGCGACCAGTTTTGCATCGATAAAGCAACTGGAGCCGTTCACTACTGGGTACATGACGCAGCGAATGAAGACCGGGGATATGTTTTGATTTCGTCCAGCCTTGAAGATTTCCTCAACCGGTTAGCGCCAGACGGGGCAAGCGATAGCGAAGCGTTGGAAAAGAGCAAAAAGATCATCAGCATCGATTTGTCCTTCTGAGATATCACTCTTTAGGGCGGTTCTCCCAGGTGGCATGGCGAGCGCGAACGAACTGATTTTTCGCGGACCGGGAAAGTGACATCGGTGATCTGTCCATCGCGATGCCTGCCGCGCTTCTGCACAACGTGATGGAGGACACCTGCCGGCATAAATAAGAGGTATCCGCGCCTCGAATTTCAAAGACTGATCTATCGCAGAGGATCTTATGAAATTTACAGATATTTACTTCAATCGCGAAAAGCGCTTCTCACTAGGAATAGAGGAATCTTCAGGAAAGTTCTATGCTTCATTTCCGGTGAGAAATGACATGATTGAGTATGAAGAATATTACGAAATTGATCGCGCGCAGCTTGATCTATTCCAAAGTGATCTGAATGCCGCACTGACGTTCGTTACCAAATGCCGCAACAGACAGCTGGACGAGTTGCTCATACAGAAGCCCGGAACTAGACGAGGGGTAGCTAATTAACTCGCCGAATCAATTCACGAATATGGCAGCGTCTTGAGGACTGGAAATTCTCAGCACTGAGGCTACTTTGTCCCAAGTTTTTTACGATGCCAACGACAAAGGTGGTCGAGGCTCATGTGTAAATCATCCCTAAAGGTGACATAGCCATGGCCACTCGTGAACTTGGCCCCACATCAGATACACATTTAGTGATCTACCCTACCGCGGCGGCGCCGCAGGTTCAGGGTCAAGGTCTTCATGAGGATTCACCAGATCCAGAGGGCACTACAGAGCCAGACGGCCTACTAGCTACGTCAAGTGGGGAACAAAATCACCTATAGTTACTCCAGCATTCTGGTAGAGCCGATTGCCGGAATCCCGTTTGTACCGGATACCTGCCGAAGGTATTGGGAAATACGGGCTACCATACCCCGAATGGCCTAGGCGTCCGTCGAGGCGCACCTAGAGGCAACCCAGGTGAAAAATCTACTGATCCACCACCGACCGCGCGCTTCGCGGATGCCGTCGATTTCCATAAACGTGTAGCGCACTGATGTGGTTTTTTCTTTTATGCTCAACGTGCGCAGCGCTCTAACTGAATGACGCAGGTGGTAAAGAATCACTAAAGCGCAGGTCGTCAGGACGACCGCACCAACAACTCCCGCTGCGGGTACCCCAAAGATTTTGACGAAGATACTCGCGACTAATGTGGAGGCACCAGCCAACAATGCAGCCGGATACCTTGCTGACTTACTCTGACTAATTCTCGGCACTACCTTTACCTTGTTTCCACTGTATTCAAACGGATGAAACGACGGTTTTGTGCGCGCGATTATAAAATAAGTCAAAAATACTAAAGCCACGGGTAACAATCCTGCAATGAATGCCTCGGCACTTGCCAAGCCCCATACGTCGGCGGCGGAAGAAAACGCAACACTGCTTGCCAGCACGATCAGAAAACTCTGCACACTTGCTAAGACCGACCACAAATAAAATGTAAACCTCTCGCAAAAATAGATCAGGTAAAGAAACCAGCTAAGCTTCAAGATAAAAACAAATAAGTAGACACACCAGAAGAACGGTACAACAGAGAGCCCTAAAACCATAGCGAACACGAGCACACTGAAACAGACCCAAGCACCACGCTTAAGATAATCGGAGCCCAAAATCATCAGCCATCACCCTTTTCAACGCTTCAACGCATTCTTTATCTGTTTGCTTCAACCCTATGGATCAACAAATGTTCCAACCCAATCCATACCTCCCAAGCAACGACTGATTTGTTAGAGGTCCTGCGTCCGTCGCCAGCGCGCCATTGGGTAGTTTCGGATTGGCAGAGCCTGGACTCGATCAGCCGTACGCTCTGCGGCACGAGAAACGCTGCGAGGTTCATGATCATGTAAATCTCCTTTACCCCTTAAGCGAACACGCGAAGAGACAATTCAGCGTGCGCAGAATCACCTAAAGTCACGCACCTGGTCACTGGTGCCTGGAACTAACCCACTTGAACAACCTACTGATCCACCAGCGGCTGCGCGCTTCACGGATCTCGTCGATTCGCTTGAAGGTGAATGGAGCTGCCATGGACTTCTCCCGAGAACGGAGGGTGCGCAGGCCGCTAATCGCATCCCGTTCATAAAGCATAAGGGCAACACAGCCAAAAAAGACGCCCAACACCGCGACGGCGCTAGACGTGAGCGATGACACAGAGTTAATCAAAAGAGCTGATACCACGGTGCCGATACCTGCAATAAGACCGGGACCGTAATCACTGCTTCGGATAGCGACACGTGAAACCTTGTTTCCATCGGTTTGAAAAGGAAAACTCTTTCGAGGAAAAAAATAGACAAATGCGTAAATCAAGGCCATCAATGCCACGAGCCCTATATTTGCAATGGCGGCTTGGGATCTCGAAGCGTGCAAATCTACGACAAGCGCGACATGGGCTAGACCCGCCGCAGCGACGCCAAATGAGAATACAAATGAGGAAAACATGCCGAGTGTGAAAGAGGTGAAACTTTCACACCAGTAAATCATATAGAGCGCATATAAAAACAATAAGGCCACGAAACCGAAATATAGCCAAGTACATTCAGGAAAGTTAGCAGGCCCAAACGCACCTGCGCCCACGACAAACAGAAAGGTCAATAGGGGGCCTCGTTTGATTGTACGCGGGTCTGGATCATACATCGTATTCATTGAACCAGATAACTCCAATCCGCACATTAATGATGAATCCCCGGTCGCTCTATCAACGCTTGTAGCGAACGATCGCTTTTCGAATAAAAAAATTGCAATCGGCGGCAACTGTCCCCGTAGTTGAATTCCAAGCCTTGCAACAGGCTGCGAAAAGTATTCAGGAAGTCGGACCTCTCATATCTTCGCAGCGCCTAAACTGCGAAGGAGGTCACAGTCTCAGAATCGTTACAGGCGTCACCGCGAGAAAGGAGACACTTTTGAGCATCTCCCTGTCAACCCGGTGAGTCGATTTTGCGCAGCGTTGAGTATCGTGCTTGGGAGTTCCAGCAGTCCGCCTCGTCGCAGGAAGACTGCGCAGCCAAACGGTCTCTGGTTTGTCGAAATGTGTTAGACGCGCACCCATCGGCGAATGGGCACTGGCTTCTGCCCTGCAACTGCCTTCCGGTTCCATCCCGCCGGACTATCGGATGACGTCAACCGACACCGCGCCGTTTCCGTCGCTATAACCGTTCACAAATCAGCGACGCGAGATACCCACCAAACCAAGTCGAGACGAATCATCGAGCAATCAGTCATCCTGCGACGCCCTCCAAGACGCGATCAACGCAAACAATCTGCCCAAATACCAACGACTCCGCGCTTCGCGGATTTGGTCAATTTGCATGAACGTGTAGGGCGTAGGCATTGATTGTTCTTGAAGGCGGAGCGCGCGTAGCCCCCTGATGATGTGCCGAGCGTGAAACAACACGGCGATGCAAAACGCCTGCAGTCCAACCATAGCGACCATTGCACCAGTTAAATGGCCGAGTGAATTTATAGTAATACTTGCCGCCAAGGTTGTAGCTCCGGCAACTAACACGGGATTATACGAGGCAGGTGATCGCTGCCTATCCTGATACCTCGGCTGGACTTTTAGCCCGTTATATTCGAACGGATGAAAGGATGGTCTACCTCTGGCCAGTACATAGTAGGTCAGCAGCGTGATACCGACCGGGGCGCACCCTAGCAATAAGGGCAAAAGCCCCACTTTGCCCCAGATGCTTCCTGCAGCGACATACGCGACCGAGCAGACTGGTAAACAAAACGCGCCTAAAAACGCCACCACCAGCGAGATCATATAAACGGTAAATCTCTCACAGAAATAAACCAGGTAGAGAGTCCACAAAATCGCCAGCAGCGCCACCACGAGGTACAGACGCCAGAAATATTCAAGATTGGATGGACCTAGGGCCATCATGGATAAAAGGAATGTTAGCAATGTGCAACTGACCTTCTTGAGATTATGCGCATCAATCATTACCGTTCCCTAGCCCATAAGCACATACATTCATCGTCGATCACTGACGGTTGACCAGACAAAAACTCGACCTCATTCGCACCGCCTTGCTCAACGACAACCAACCTGTGTAAAGCTTTGCGCAGCGAGCTTTACCAGATATTGCATAATGCGGCAGCGCTAAAGCTGCTTTAGCAAGCAAACTGGAGCCCTACGAACGATGACATTCAGCAACACTTACGTAAACCGCGAAGAAATGTTCTCCCTGGGAGTCGAAGAAACCTCAGGCCAGTTCTACGTATCATTTCCGGTGAGCAGCGGCTTTGTGGACTACGAAGAATATTACGCAATAGACGCGGACATGTTCGAACGCTTCCACCACGATCTCGCCTCAGCGCTTGAATTCGTCAACCGTTGCCGTCGGCGAGAGATGGACGAGTTGCTGATGCAAAACCAGGCTCGAACCGAGGCAGCGCGATCTAGCAAACGCGGCCGCAACTCAGGGAAACGACCCATTGAAAAAAGCCATCGACTACATCGACGAAGCCATAGCGATCACCCGCCAGAGGGAGGCATCGTGTCCAGCGTTCCCCCTTTACGCAAGCGCGCTGATCCAGCTCGACTTCATCAGAAACATTTTGCTGGGCATCGAAAAAGACAAGAGCCGCCTGCACAGACTGACCATTGGCGCGTTGGCCGGGAAGGAGTTCGGAGAGACGGATCCGGAGCTTGCTGATGCACTCGGCATCGCTTACTACATCGGCAGCCAGATTGGTCGCGGATTGAAAATTCGACTCCCCGACGGCCAGCCCCTGGAAAGCCTTCACCGCCCATCTCCCCCATCTCAGGAGTGAATTGATTGACGTCCACCGACCTGCAGCATCTCTACAACAAAGCCTGGCTGTTCGCTTCTCACGCCCACGTCGGGCAGATGATGAAGGGATCGAATCTGCCGTACACCACCCATGTTGCGATGGTCGCCAACGAGCTGATTTTCGCGGCCCGGGAAAGTGACATCGGTGATCTGGCCATCGCCATGCCTGCCGCGCTGCTGCACGACGTGATCGAGGACACTGCGATTTCGGAGGAGGCATTGGCTGAAGTGTTCGGCGCCGTTGTCGCATCGACTGTCGCCTGCCTGAGCAAGAACCTGATCGTGCCGTTCTCGGACGAGCGCTATTTCCAGGCGATCGCCGCGCATTCCCGGGAAGCGGCGGCCATCAAATTGTGCGACCGGATCACCAATCTCCAGTCCGCGCCATCGACGTGGTCGCTGGAAAAGCGCGCGTCTTATTACGAGGAATCTGCGCAGATCCTGGCAGCGCTTGGGCATACCAATGAGTATCTGAATCGCCGGCTCACGGATGCCATGGCGCGGTACAAATCTTTGTACGTTGATGGGCAGCGCGAACATATCTGAAGTCTTCTTTGTGAGCAGGGTCTCAGTGGTGTTGCGTCCAGTGCGGATCTTCGATGCTACCTGATTCCCTGTAGGAGCGCGCTTGCCCGCGAAAGCGGTGTGTCAGGCTAGACATTCGTCACAGACAGATTGCGTTCGCGGGCAAGCGCGCTCCTACAATGGATCGTTGCAGCGCACACCATCGTCGGCGTTCACGCAATCCGTAGAAGCCGGCTTGCCTGCGAAAGCGGTGTGTCAGGCAAGGCATTCGTCACAGGCAGATTGCGTTCGCGGGCAAGCGCGCTCCTACAGGGGATTTTGGCAACGCACACAATTGTCGGCGCTCAGGCAATCCGTAGGAGCCGGCTTGCTGGCGAAAGCGGTGTGTCAGGCAAGGCATTCGTCACAGGCAGATTGCGTTCAGCTTGCCTGCGAAAGCGGTGTGTCAGGCGAGGCATCCGTCACAGGCAGATTGCGTTCGCGGGCAAGCGCGCTCCTACAGGGGATTTTGGCAACGCACACAATTGTTGGCGTTCACGCAATCCGTAGAAGCCGGCTTGCCTGCGAAAGCGGTGTGTCAGGCTAGACATTCGTCACAGACAGATTGCGTTCGCGGGCAAGCGCGCTCCTACAAGGGATCTTGGTAACGCATGCAATCGTCGGCGTTCACGCAATCCGTAGAAGCCGGCTTGCCTGCGAAAGCGGTGTGTCAGGCGAGGCATCCGTCACAGGCAGATTGCCTTCGCGGGCAAGCTCCTACAGGGGATCTTGGTAACGCATGCAATCCTCGGCGTTCATGCAACCCGTAGTGGGTCTGAAACGAACATATCGACTGACACACCGCCTTCGTTAGCAAACTCACTCCCACAGAAACCAGTCAGTCAGTCACTAAATATCCGCCCCGAGCTGTGCGCCAGACGCAATCACGGTCACATACTCGTCGAACAATTGGACCTGACCACCGACCCTGCTCCATCCCCGATACGATTCCGCGTCCCTCCTGTAGCGGGCAAAGGCTTCCGATTCCGGCCCTTCCGCGAACAGTGAAGCGATGGCTGCGCTCTGGAAGTACCAATAAATTCCGTCACATTGCTCGGTGGCTTTAGCGCTGGAAAGGTCGACCGCCCTGGACCGCCATTGCGCTGCAAGCTCACGTCCCTCTTCCCGAGAAGCGTCTGGCAGCGCTCGCCCGCCATTCTTTTCGGCATCGTCCACATAGGCGTGATACCTGGCGAGTAATGCCTTGTCTCTTTCCCAGACCGAAGGACAAACGGGCGGCGGCGTCGCGAACGCACCCGGCGCCGGACAAACCGGCAACCCGCTCAGAAGTTGCTGCACCCGCGACAACGGCTGCTCCTGCCCCCGCTCCTTGCCGTCGGCAGAAGCTGACTCTGACTTCGACCCTGGCACAACCTCCTCCGCCCGCCCCGCGCGACCCAGCACCGCCCTCAACCAGCCTCGCACTTCCATCACCCGCTCCCTTGATAAATCCCTTCCACAAAAACGACGTTCAGCCCAAGCCATCGACCCAAGCCACAGCCCGGCAAACTACACCACCCTGCCCCCGAGAAAATCCAGACGCCACACAAATATCCACAGATTCGTCACCCCTCCCGCAAGGCGCTTTTGCATCGGTTTTCCTTAGTTGCCCACTTAGTTCAGATCAGTAGGTGAACCGGTTCACCTTTCCGCCCTTTTCTTTAAACCTGCCAAAGGGATCCAATAAAACCCTGCAGCCCTTGAACCATAAGGCCTGGAGCCATTTTCAAGCCCACCGCAAGAATCATAGTGGCCATAAAGCATCATTGCGACCTGTATCAATTGTGAGAAAAACTTCGCGTCTGTAGGAACTTTCCCACACAATTAACTGCCTGAGCTGACACTGCTGGCTACTAGCTATCGGTGTTCGGCCACGTTTCACGCGCCTAATCTTCGCAGCGAGTTTTCGGGATGACGTTCATCCGGACTGCTTCTCGAGAAGGTGTGCCAGCCGGGCAACGCGTATCTCTTCACGCTGTCTCGTCGCATTCGCCGCATTGTTGAGAAAGGTTCAGGGACGATGTACCCATGACTCAAACGTTTGACGTAGAAGCACTCATAAAGCTGCGCAGCCAGACCCGGGCTATTTCCGACGTGCTTAAAGCACAGGCGTCCGATTACCTGGCCACGCTGGCGCTGCTGATTCGTCCGCAGAATCTGTTCGGTGAGTACCTTCAGGGTGCCCAGCGCAGTAGCGGCCGGGAGACCCAGCATCACTTCAAGGAACTCAAAGAGCTGTACGACAGAATTGGTTCGGCGTCTCCGTTCCAGTTGGTCAATGAGATGGAAGTGCCGCTGAACCTGATCAGCACCACGCCCGAGCTGTTTCCGCTGGAATACGACAAGGTCCTGGCCGACAGCGGTCAGACCATCCGCATCACCAGCCCGACGCGCTGGGTGATCGGCTTCAACTCCTTTGATCTGGCGCGCTTTCGCAGCGTCATCAAAGACCCCAACCGCAGCAGCGCCGAGCTGTACCGCTTCGTCGTGCACTACCTGGTGCTGTTTTACTGCGTGAGCAAATCACCGGGCCTGAACCGTCTGTTCGACGGCCTGCGTTTTCCGGTGAGCTTCGAGCGACTGAAGGATTTTGGCGACCTGCCGTTCTGCGTGATCAGCTCCCCGGTGCGCTCGACGCTACCGGACGACTCGGTCATTCGCAGCAGCACGCAGATTGCCGGCAACGCCAGTTTTGAAGAACTGGTGGGCCAGGACAGCATCATGGACATGAAAGATGAGATTCGTCAGCGCCTGCTGATGACGATCGAAGGACTGTAAAGCACTCGGCTCAACGTCGAGCCGACACGCAAAATGACTTGCAGCGAGTTGCTCGCACAGGAGAACACGATGGCGAAGAAGGAAAGTACCCAGCACAAACTCGACCGCGTTCGCGCCCCTCGGGTCCACATTACCTACGACGTCGACATCGGCGATGCTCAGGAAAAGAAAGAGCTGCCCTTTGTCGTCGGCGTGCTGGGCGATTTTTCCGGCAACCCCCTTGAGCCGCTGCCCAAGCTCAAGGATCGCAAATTCATCTTCATTGACCGCGACAACTTCAATGGCGTGCTCAAAGGCATCAAGCCGCGCCTGGCCTATCGCGTCGACAACACCCTGGCCAAGAATGGCACGCAGCTGGGCGTCGAGCTCAACTTCAACGCGCTGGAAGACTTCGAACCGCAGAACGTGGTCAAGCAAGTCGAGCCGCTGCGCAAGCTGCTGGAAGTGCGCAACAAGCTCGCCGACCTGCGCAACAAAATGGGCGGCAACGACAAGCTCGAAGAGCTGTTGATGGACGTGTTGCAGAACACTGAAAAGCTGAAAACGCTGGGCAAGGAATTCGGTCGTGAAGCCGCCGTTCCCGCCACCGACGCCAAAGAGTAAGCAGGAGCACGACCATGAACGACAAACAAACCGTGGCCCAGCCGGACACTGATCTGGTTGAAGTGGAAAACTTCGCCCCGCAGTCTTCGCTGCTCGACAGCATCATTTCCGAAAGCCGTGTCGCCCGCTCCGAAACCGAACGCACCCGCACCCGTGATCTGATCGGCGAGCTGGTGGGTCAGGTGCTTGAAGGCGAAATGACGCCAAGCAAAGACCTGATCGCCGTGCTCGATGCGCGCATCGCCGAGATCGATTCGATGCTCTCCGAGCAGATGAACGAGATCATGCACGCCCGCGAATTCCAGCAGCTGGAAGCGTCCTGGCGTGGCCTGAAATACCAGGTCGATCAGACCGAGACCAGCACCACACTGAAGATTCACCTGCTCAACGCCTCGAAGAAAGACCTGGTCCGCGACCTCAAGGCCTCGTCGGAATTCGACCAGAGCGCGCTGTTCAAGAAGATCTACGAAGAAGAGTACGGCACCTTCGGTGGCGCTCCGTTCGGCATGCTGCTGGGTGACTACGAGTTCAACCGTAACCCGGAAGACATGTACCTGCTCGAAGAGATCTCCCACGTTGCGGCCGCCGCCCACGCGCCATTCATTTCGGCTGCGTCGCCCGAGCTGTTCGGCTGGGACTCGTTCACCGACATGTCCGGCCCGCGCGATCTGGCGAAGATCTTCGACACCGTCGAATACGCCAAGTGGAAGTCCTTCCGTAACTCCGAAGACTCCCGTTATGTCGGCCTCACCCTGCCCCACGTGCTGGGTCGCCTGCCGTATGGCCCGGATACCACCCCGGTCGAAGAATTCAACTTCGTCGAAAGTGTCGATGGCCGTGACCACAACAAATACCTGTGGATGAACGCTGCCTACGCTCTGGGCACTCGGGTCACCGACGCGTTCTCGCGCTACGGCTGGTGCGTGGCAATTCGTGGTGTCGAAGGCGGCGGTCTGGTGGAAGGTCTGCCGACTCACACGTTCAAGACCGATGACGGCGAAATCGCCCTCAAGTGCCCGACCGAAATCGCGATCACCGACCGCCGCGAGAAAGAACTCTCCGACCTCGGTTTCATCCCGCTGGTGCACTGCAAAGGCACCGACTACGCGGCGTTCTTCGGCACCCAGTCGACCCAGAAGCAAAAGCAGTACAACACCGACATCGCCAACGCAAACGCCCGTCTTTCGGCGCAGTTGCAGTACATCTTCGCCACCTCGCGTATCGCTCACTACATGAAGGCGATCATGCGCGACAAGGTCGGCAGCTTCGCTTCGCGCAAAGACGTCGAGATGTTCCTCAACAAGTGGCTGTCCAGCTACGTGCTGCTGGACGATACCGCCAGCCAGGAAGCCAAGGCCAAGTTCCCGCTGCGTGAAGCCCGCGCCGAAGTCTTCGAAGTACCGGGCAAGCCTGGCGTGTACAAGGCCGTGACGTACCTGCGTCCGCATTACCAACTGGATGAGCTGACGGCGTCGCTGCGACTGGTCGCCGAATTGCCGCAATCCACACGCGGTTAACCGGTCCGGATCTGCCAGGGAGGCAACATGAGTAGCCAACACAAGCTGTTGCCGTCACTGCTGGACCGGTTGCTGGACGACCGTCCGCATCAGTCCGTTGAAGCCTCGGCGCAACGCTTGTGTTCGCTGGCCGATTACAAGGCCAGCATCGTGCGTGACCTGGAGATCCTGGTGAACACCCGTCAGTCCCTGGTGGCTGGCGAGCTCGCCGGTTTCCCGCAACTGCCCGGGACGATCCTCGATTACGGCATGCCCGATTTCACCAGCAAAAGCGTGCTCGACCCCCAGGACCGCTATCTGATTCAGCAGCAGCTGGAGAAGGCGATTTCCGACGGCGACCGGCGCTTTCGCAGCGTCAAGGTACAACTGCTCGCACAACAAACCGGCCAACGCATGCTGACCTTTCGCGTTGACGCCGTACTGCGCCTGCAAGACATCTCCCGTCAGGTTTCATTTGACGCGGTGTTGCAGGTCAATACCCAGGAATACACAGTACAGAACCTCAACTGATGCTCGACGACCTGCTCCCCTATTACGAAAAGGAACTGTCGCACCTGCGCTTTCTGGGCCAGGAGTTCGCGAGCCAGTACCCGAAAATCGCCTCGCGGTTGCTCATCGAGGGCGATAACTGCGAGGACCCTCACACCGAGCGGTTGATCGAGGCGTTTTCGTTTCTGGCGGCACGGGTGCACAAGAAGCTCGATGACGAGTTTCCGGAAATCGTCGAGTCGTTCCTTGAGGTGCTGTACCCGCACTACCTGCGCCCAACCCCGTCGATGTCCATCGTCGAGTTCACCTTGGGCAAGAATGAGAAAGTCACCGACGCTTATCGCGTGGCGCGTCACACCGAGATTCACGCCACGCCCATCGACAGCGTGGTGTGCAAGTTCCGCACCTGCTACCCGGTCGACCTGTGGCCGATCAGCGTCCAGCAGGCCTCGTTCGTCGAGATGGAACGCTCGGCGTTCAACGGCCACAGCGCTGACCTGGTGGCGCGTTTGCGCATCGGTCTGACGGCGACCTCGGACGTATTGTTCGGCCAGATGGAACTGGACTCGCTGCGCTTTTTCCTCGACGGCGAAAGCACGCTGATGCTGCAGCTCTACGAGTTGCTCTTCAACAACCTGGCCAAAGCCACGCTCACTTTTGAAGACGAAGGCCGTATGCGCGAAGTGGCGCTGCCGGCCAACGCGTTGAAGGCTGTCGGCTATGGCCTGGATGAAGGGCTGGTGGATTACTCGGAACGTTCATTTCTGGGCTACCGGCTGCTGCACGAATACTTCACCTTCCCGGACAAGTTCATGTTTTTCGACCTGTCCGGTTTCGGACGCATTCTGGCGGGCAAGGCCCTGGGCAAAGTCGAGATCAGTTTCTACTTCTCCGACTACGACCTGCACGACCGGCTGGCGCGCCTGACGCAGAACATCGGCCGCGCCAACTTCAAGCTCAACTGCACGCCGATCATCAACCTGTTCCGCCAGCAGGCCGAGCCGATCACCCTGACCCACGCGCAGCATGAATACGCCATCATTCCGGACGTACGCATGCAAAACACGGCCGAGGTGGTGTCCATTGACCAGGTGCGCCGGGTCAAGAAAGTCGGCGGGCTGGAGCAGGTCACCAGCTGTCATCCGTTCTTCGAGCCGCGCGCCGATCAGGGGCCGGGCAACAGCTTCTGGATCGCCCGCCGACGCCCCTCCCAGAGCCGGCAACGGGACGGCACCGACATGTTCATTCGGGTGGTCGACCGGGATCTGGAGCTGATCAACTCGGCCAGCGATACCTTGAGTATCCGCCTGACCTGCAGCAACCGCGACCTGCCTTCACTGCTGCCCTTCGGCGGCGCGCGCGGGGACTTCAGTGTCCCGGCAGGCTCGGTCATCGACGACATCCGCTGCCTGCGCAAACCCACCGCCTCGGTGCGTGTGCCACTGGGCAACGGCGTGATCTGGCGCCTGGTCTCGCACCTGTCGTTGAACCACATGTCGCTGGTCAGCAAAGGCAGGGATGTACTGCTGGAGCTGCTGTCGCTCTACAACTACCGCAACACCTCGGCGATCCGTAAGCAGATCAACGGCATCGTCTCGGTGAGCAGCGAGCCGGTGGTCGCTCGGATCGGCCACCCGCGGCCGAACTTCGTGCGCGGCGTCGGCATCACCCTCAAATTCGATGAAAGCCAGTACACCGGCAGCGGCGTGTTTCTGTTCGGCATGGTGCTCGACCATTTTTTCGGCCAGTACTGCTCGATCAACAGCTTTACCCAATTAACCCTGCGCACCTTGCAGCGCGAAAAGAGAGTGGTCCAATGGCCCCCGCGAACCGGCGATCAACCCCTGGTCTGATCGACCAGGCACGGGCTGAGCCGCACCGATTCGAATTCTTTCAGTTGGTGCGTTTGCTCCGCCTGCATTACAGCAGGAACGGGCGAATGGACCTGCAGACGCGGCCCCATGAAGACCCCTTGCGCTTTCGTTCGCAGCTGTCGCTGAATTTCCCGGCAAGCGAAGTCAGCGACCTGAAATTCGAGCGCGAGGGCAAGGTGTCTGCGGCCGGGCTGCCGCTGACCGAAGTGCAGGTGACCTTCATGGGGCTGGTCGGGCCGTCCGGCGTATTGCCGCGCCCGTACACCGAGCTGTTGCTGGAACGCCATATTCAGTACCGGGACGACGCCGCCCACGCGTTTCTTGACGTGTTTTCCCATCGCATGACCACGCTGTTCTACGAAGCCTGGCAGAAATACAAGTTCTACATCGAGTACGAGCGCAATGGCACGTCGGACTTCGATCGCTACCTGCTGCACCTGGTGGGTTTGGGCCCGCAGGCGCAGAAGCAAAAGTTCGGCCCTGAAGGTTCGCCCTTGCGTCGTGAGCTATTCAGCTATTTCTCGGGGATGTTTGCGCAGAAGCCGCGCAACGCGCTGAACCTGCAAGTGATGCTGAGCTTTTACTTCTCGCTGCCGTTCAAGGTGCGTCAGTTCGCCGGGCGCTGGCTGAAACTCGACGTGAGCCAGTGCACCCAGTTGGGCCGCAAGAACGCCGCCCTCGGGCAGAGCGCCGTGGTCGGCAACCGGGTCTGGGATTACCAATCCAGCGTGCGCATCGACATCGGCCCGCTGGCGCTGGCCGACTACCAGCGTTTTCAGCCCGGCACCGAGGACTACCAGAAGCTGGTGGAGCTGGTGCGTTTTTACGTCGGCGCGCACCTGGATTTCCAGATCGCGCCAACCCTCAAGCGTGAAGCGGTGCCGCTGGCAAAAATCGGCCGTCAGGGCAACGTCGCGCTGGGCTGGCTGGGCTGGTTGAAACGTCCGGGCGCCGATGTCGAACCGGCCCGTTGTGCTCTTTTCCATATTCCTTTTGATGGGGTCTCACTGTGAACCTGAAGTCGCTGTTCGCCAAACTGAACGAAACCAGTCGCACAGCCACAGAAGGCGCTGCCGCCCTGTGCTTGTCAGAAAACCATTACGACGTTGAAGTCGAGCACTTGCTGCTGCAGCTGCTGGAAAACAATGACAACGACTTGCCAGCGATCCTGCGTCATTACGACGTGGTTCCCGAGCGCTTGCAGGCGCAGTTGGTCACGGCGCTGGGCACCTTCAAAAAAGGCAACACGCGCACGCCGGCCCTGTCGCCGCACATCACCCGGATGATCGAACAGGCCTGGGTGCTGGCTTCCATCGAATTCGGCCAGAGCCAGATCCGCACCGGTTACCTGATTCAGGCGTTGCTGGACGATGACGAGCTGCACCGCGTGGTCGTCGCCTCGGCGCCAGAGCTGGAAAAAATCAACGCCGACGACCTGCGCGTCAATCTCGCCGCACTGGTGGAAGGCAGCCCTGAATCCGGTCTGGCCAGCCCGCTGGAAAGCCCGAAAGCCGCGAGCGGCCGCGCTGTTCAAGGCAACGGCAAGACACCGGGGCTGGATCAGTACACCATCAATCTGACCCAGAGCGCTCGCGACGGCCGCATCGATCCGGTGCTGGGCCGCGAGTTCGAAGTGCGGCAGATGGTCGACATTCTGACCCGTCGCCGGCAGAACAACCCGATCCTCACCGGTGAAGCCGGCGTGGGTAAAACCGCGGTCGTCGAAGGCCTGGCGTTGCGCATCGTGCAGGGCGACGTGCCGTCGGTGCTCAAGGACGTGGCGATCCACACCCTCGATCTGGGGCTGCTGCAAGCCGGCGCCGGGGTCAAGGGCGAGTTTGAGAACCGCCTGAAGTCAGTCATCGAAGAAACCAAGCGCAGCCTGCACCCGATCATCCTGTTCATCGACGAAGCCCACACGCTGATCGGTTCCGGCGGTCAGGCCGGGCAGAACGATGCCGCCAACCTGCTGAAGCCGGCACTGGCCCGGGGCGAGTTGCGCACCATCGCCGCGACCACCTGGGCGGAGTACAAAAAGTACTTCGAGAAAGACGCCGCCCTCGCCCGCCGCTTCCAGGTGGTCAAGGTCGAAGAGCCGGACGAAGACAAAGCCATTTACATGCTCCGTGGCCTGCTCGGCAAAATGCAGGAGCACCACAAGGTCACGGTGATGGACGAAGCGCTGGTGCAGGCCGTGCGCCTGTCCAACCGCTACATCACCGGGCGTCAGTTGCCGGACAAAGCCGTCAGCGTGCTCGACACCGCCTGCGCCCGTGTGGCCCTGGCGCAGTCGGCGCAGCCCGGCCCGCTGGAAGACTGCAAACGCCAGATCGACAACGTCCAGGCCGAGATCGCGGTGCTGAAGCAGGAAGCCGCCAAAGGCAGCGACCACTCCCGCCGTCTCGCTGCACTGAACGAGGAGTTGCAGAGCGTTCAGAAGACTCGCGAGACGCTGGAGCAGCAATGGCAGCGCGAGCTGGATCTGGTCAAGAAACTGGCTGAACTGGGCAGCGTCGAGACACCCGATGTCAGCGAAATTTCTGCAGTGCGCGCCGAGCTGTCCGAGGTGCAAGGCGAGCAACCGCTGGTCCACGCCCTGGTCGATGGCGGCACCATTGGTGAGGTGATTTCCGGCTGGACCGGCATCCCGCTGGGCAAGATGCTGCGCAACGAAATCGACACCGTTCAGCGCCTGCCGGCACTGCTGGGCGAACGTGTGTTGGGTCAGGATCACGCCCTGGCGGAAATCGGCAAACGCATCAAGATCTCCCGCGCACGCATGGAAGACCCGAACAAGCCCATCGGCGTGTTCCTGCTGCTGGGCCCGAGCGGCGTCGGCAAGACCGAAACCGCCCTGGCGCTGGCCGACACCCTGTACGGCGGTGAACGTAACGTCATCACCATCAACATGTCCGAGTACCAGGAAGCCCACACCGTTTCCAGCCTCAAAGGCTCGCCGCCGGGTTATGTCGGTTATGGCGAAGGCGGCGTGCTGACCGAAGCGGTGCGGCGCAAACCCTACAGCGTGGTGCTGCTGGACGAAGTGGAAAAAGCCCACCCGGACGTGCTTGAGCTGTTCTTCCAGGTCTTCGACAAGGGCGTGCTGGATGACGGCGAAGGTCGCGAGATCAACTTCCGCAACACAGTGATCATCCTCACGTCCAACACCGGCACCGATCGCATCATGGAGCGCTGCCTGAACACCACCGAGCAGCCGACCCCGGACGAGATCGTCGAGGACCTGCGCGACGAGCTGAACCAGGTGTTCAAGCCGGCCTTCCTGGGCCGTCTGACCATCGTGCCGTACTACCCGGTTCAGGACGAGATTCTGGAGCGCATCGTTGCCCTGAAGCTGGAGCGCATTCGCAAGCGTTTCGAGCGCAATCATCAGGCCGTGCTCGGTTACGACGAGGCGCTGGTCAAGGCCATCGCGGCGCGCTGCACCGAGGTCGACAGTGGCGCACGCAACATCGACAACATTCTGTCCAAGACCCTCATGCCGGAACTGTCCCAGCACGTGCTGGAACGCATGGCCCAGGACAAACCGATTCAGAGCCTGAACATCGAGCTGGGCAGCGACGGCGGTTTCGCCTACCGACTGGTTTGAGCTGGCTGGATTGATCGAGCATTCATAGGTATGCAGTCATGAATATGCGAAACAGGGAACGTCTTTGCGCCGGGGCTGGCTGGGCCACCCGCGTGGCCCTTCTGACGGTCGTGATGGCGCTCACCGCCTGCGGCATCACCGACCGCGCCAGCAAGCGCGTCGATGACACGTGGGCCGGCGACATGCTGTTCGGCGACAAGGAAAAAGTCATCCTCACAGCCGACGGCGGCAACCAGCTCAACCCCGATGAAAGCGGCCGGCCGCTGTCGGTGGTGCTGCGGGTCTATCAGCTCACGGCGCTTGAGCGCTTTGCGTCCATCGACGCCGATTCGCTGTGGGACAACCCGCAGCAGGCCTTGGGCAATACGCTCATCGACAGCCAGGAAATCACCCTGCTGCCGGGCATGGGCCAGATCGACCAGTGGCCGCTGAATACGGCTACCGGCTATGTCGGCATCGCTGCGTTCTTCCGCTCCGATGAGAAGAGCCACTGGAAAGTCGCGTTCGACGCCAACTCCCTGCGCAAGGACGGCATCTGGTTTTCCTCCGACGGCCTGCGCGTGTTGGTCGACAACAACCATGTGCTGGCGGTGCGCGGTCAGGATGTGCTGAACAAGCCGCAGACCGAGGCGCAGTTCGCCAAAAGCAATGTCATGCCCTCGCCCTCGCCCGCCGCCAATGCAGGCAATCCGTCACTGACTCAACAGGTGCAGGACGCAGCGGTGCAGAAGGCCCAGGACACAGCGGTCGACTCCGCTCAAAAAGGCGCGCAGTCAAAGTTCGATTCATTAGTGGAAGGCGTTCATGAGTAAGCAAAGCCGCGTGATGTGGTCCGAAGGCATGTTTCTTCTGCCACAGCACTTCCAGTACCAGGATGAATTCCATCAGCACCAGCTGAGCGAATCGACGCTGCGCGCCACGCCCTTCCATTGGGGCGTGCAGGCCATGCAGATCGACGAAGAAGCGCTGGCCGGCGGGTCCCTGCAATTCAAGCGGCTGAAACTGGTGTTTCCCGACGGGAGCCTGTTCGACGCGCCGTCACATGATCCGCTGCCGGCTGCGCGGGATTTGCGCGAGTTGCTTAAGGGCAATGACTTCAAGGTCTACGCCGCCTTGAAGCTGCCTGAGCCGTTCGGCCTCAATTACGTTGAAGACGGCCAGGAGCAGAAAAGCGCGCGGCGTTTCCGCAAGCAGTTCGACACCCTGCCCGACCTCAACGAAGGCGATCTGGAAAACGAGATCACCAGCCTGCGCCTCAACGTGGTCATGCTGATCGACGGCGACACCCTGGACGGCTACAGCTACTGCCCGATCGCGCGCCTGTCGCGCAACAACATCGGCGGCTTCAGCCTCGACACCCATTTCGTGCACCCGACCTTGCACCTGGGCACCCACGAAACCCTGATCGGCCTGGGCAAGCGTCTGCTCGGCGCGCTGCATTCAAAAAGTAAGGCACTGTCGGGCCGCCGTCGCGAGCGCGCCGATCAGATTGCCGAGTTCGGTTCCAGCGACGTCACGCTGTTCTGGCTGCTCAACACGGTCAACCGCGCGTACCCGAATCTGGCCCACTTGCTGGCTCACCCGCGCCTGCACCCGGAGCGTCTGTACCTGTTCCTGGCGGAGCTAGCCGGCGGCTTGCTAACCTTCTCGCTGGACGTCGAGCTCAACGACATCCCCGAGTACAACCACCACGACCCGGCGGCGTCGCTGGTCACCCTGGACCAGATGATCCGTACGCTGCTGGACAACGTCATCCCGAACCAGTGCATCGTCATCAACCTGACCCAGACCAAGCCCTCGTACTGGCAGGGCCAGTTGCACGATCCGCGTCTGGTCGATGCCGACTTTTACATTTCCGTGCACGCCGACATGCCCGGCTCTAGCCTGCTGGAACTGGTACCGCGGGCGGTCAAGGTCGGCTCGCCGGAAGACATCGAAGTGGTGGTCAACAGCGCCATGCCCGGCGCCACGCTCAACCATTCGACGCGATTGCCCAACGCCATTCCGGTGCGTCTGGACAATCACTACTTCTCGATCGAACCCCATGGCCGGGTCTACGAACGCATGATGAGCGCCCAGGCGATCTCGTTCTACGCACCCAGCGCTTTCACCAACCTCAAGCTTGAACTGATGGCAGTACTCAAATGAGCGAAGCCGTAATGCAAGGCGCCATGGCCGCCGACCAGCCAAAACCGACCCTCAAAGACCTGGTGCAGGAATTCATCAGCATGGCGCTGATACTGCGTCGTGGCCGTCAAGTGACTTCGGTCAGCGCCTTCGAGGAGAGCGTGGACAGCTTCTTCGCGACCCTGGAGCGGGAAGCCCGCGCCTCGGATTACAGCGTCGAGCAGGTCAAGGACACGCAATACGCGTTGTGCGCGTTTCTCGACGAAAGCGTGCTGCGGGCCAAAATGCCCGAGGCGCCGGTCGTGGTTAAAGCCGACGGTGCTCCCCCTTCAGCCAATGCCGCACTGGCGGCGCCGGCCGAGAAGGTCAACGAGCTGCGCCGGCACATCGAAGTGTCGCCGCTGCAATTCCGCCACTTCGGCGTGCACCTGGCGGGCGAAGGTTTCTTCGACAAGATCGAGACCCTGCGCGCGGATGTGAAGCGCAACCTGGACGTGCTTGAGGTGTATCACCTGTGCCTGGCACTGGGTTTCGAAGGCAAATTCAGCGTCGGTGAAGGCAAGGATCAATTGCGCTATCTGGCCAACACCCTCGGCCAGGATATCGCTCGCTATCGCAAGACCCCCAAGGCGCTCTCCCCGGACTGGGCGCTGCCGGATCAGGTCTCGCAGATGCTGCGCCACGAGGTACCGGTGTGGGTGTACCTGGCGTTGATCGCACTGGTCTGTCTGGCGGTTTACCTGACGCTGGACTGGCTGCTGGGCAAGGACGTTGCCTTATTGTCCGAACACATCAGCCAATTGTTCAGTGCCTGAGCACTACTCGGGTAAGCGGGTCAGGAAGACATGAAAACACTACTTCGCGCTCTAAAAAGTTTCTGGTTCATCCTCATCGCGCTGTGGCTGGCGAGCCTCGTCGCGTGCGTGGTCGTGGCGACGCGCAGCCAATGGTCGCGGGAATACCTGCTTCAGGTCATGCTGGTGGTCAGCGCGTTCTATGTCTTCGTCGGAATATTGCGCCAGCTGCGACGCATGTCCGCGGAGCGAAATCTAGAGCGTCTGGTGCACCATGAAGTCGACCGCTCATTGCCGGCCGACGGCGATTTCCGCGACCAGCAAGTGCTGCGTGATCGCCTCAAGCACGCGATCACCATGCTCCGCGCCGATCGCTCGGCAGGCGGCGGCGGTTCGTCGGCACTGTATGAGCTGCCGTGGTACCTGGTGATTGGCCAGTCAGCGGCGGGCAAGACTTCGCTGCTGACCCGCTCGGGGCTGTCGGCCACCACCGCCGGAGGCCAGAGCAGTGGCGAAAGCGGCACCCGCCACTGCGACTGGTACTTCAGCCCTGAAGCGGTGCTGATCGACACGGGCGGCCGTTACCTCAATGACGACCAGTCGGCGAGCGAATTCACCGCCTTCCTGCAACTGCTGAAAAAGCAGCGCAAGAAAACCGCGATCAATGGTCTGGTGCTGGTAGTCAGTCTGCCGGAACTGCTGGCGGCCACCGCCCAGGAACGTGCGGAGATGGCGATCCAGCTGGTCGCGCGCATCGAAGAATACAGCCGCAGCCTCGACGCCCATCCGCCCATCTACCTGATGCTGAGCAAGACCGACCAGTTGCCGGGTTTCAATCAGGCCTTCGACGGTCTGGACCTGAACGAGCGTCAGCAGCCGCTGGGCATGACCTTCGCCCTGTCGGAAATCCGCACCCAGGGCTTGAAGACGGTCCTCGACAGCAAACTGAGGAACTTGCACAACGGCGTGCAGCGTCACGTCGATGCGCAGATGATCAGGCTCGGTTCCGACGCCAACAGCGCGCTGCTCAACTTCCCCAATTACTTCGCCGAGCTGTCCAGCGTGCTGGTGCCGTTCCTTGAGCACTTCACTCAACCGGCCAGCCACGGCAGCCCCTTGCTGCTGCGCGGCCTGTACTTCACCAGCGCGCTGCAGACCGCCGAGCAGCTGAGCCAGGTGTTCGACGACGATCTCGCCGAATCCTTCGCTCTGCAGCCAGCCAGCGACGGCGCCCAAACCGCTCAGGCCAATGGCCGAAAAACCGGCGACCGCAGCTACTTCATCACCGACACCTTCCGCCGGGTGATCTTCCCCGATCGCGAGCTGACCTCGTATCAATCCCGCGACGGCCGCGACACCTCGATGACCCCTGTGGTCCTCGCTGCCGCGGTGCTCGCCGGTCTGGGTTTCATCGGCTGGCAGGCGCTGTCGTTCCAGCACAACCGCGAATGGATCACCGCGCTGCAGGACAAGCTCACCGAGCTGAGCGACGCCCCCGACCGTGCCCAGCGCATGGCCGCCGGTGAAGGCCTGGAGCTGCTGCGCCATGAACTGGCGCAAATCGAAAAACACCGCGCCAAGGGCGTGCCGCTGCAATTGAGTGCCGGCCTGTATCGCGGTAACGAAATCTTTGCTGCCGCGCAACCAGCCTATCTCCAGCAACTGCGCAGCCAGGCCCTTGAGCCGGTGGCGCTGAAGCTGCAAATGCAGATGCGCGCGTTCAACGAGTTCACCAAATCCGTGGACCCTCAGAACGAACTCGGTGCCACTGCTGGTAAGTCAAGTGACAAGCCCGGCAGCAAGCCCGGCAAAGGCCAAAAGCTGGTGGATCGCGGCGTGCGCAGTTTGACTGCCACCACCGGCAAGCCGAGCCTGAGCAGCATCCCGCGCAGCGTCGGTGATGTCGGCAGTCGTCTCAAAGGCGCCGTGCGCAGCAACGTGACCAAGACCCGCGAAGCCGCCCTTGCCGATCTGCGTAATCCGGCCACGGCCAGTGACGCAGCGGAACTGTCGGCCACCACCGGCGGGCTGTCGTTGTCCGAAGAAATGCTAGGGCGCCTGGATGAGCAACAAGTGGCCTCGATCATCGAGTCCTACAACTCGCTCAAGCTGTACCTGATGCTGACCCAACCGAGTGCGCACTCGGACCCGGAATTCGTCAGCGCTGCTCTGTCCGTCGCCTGGAGCAACACCGCTTCGGCGGACAGCCCGGTGAGCGATGAAGTGATCGCCGACAACGTGCCGATGTACGTGCAGTTGCTCAAGACCGGACAGGCCCCTGCCCTGCCCCGCAATGATCAACTGGTCGAAGAAACCCGCAGGAGCCTCAAGTCGTTCATGATTTCCAGTTCGCTGGTGGACCGTGAATACCTGCGCCTGCAACTGGAAGCCAGTCGCCAGTTCCCCGCCGTGGGCCTCAACGAGTTGGTGCCGTTGCCCGGCCGTCAGTTGCTCTACGGCAGCGAGGCGGTGCCGGCAATCTTCACCCGCCAGGGCTGGGACGGTTTCGTCAAACCCGAGTTGATCAAGCTGATGTCGAGCAACCTGCGCAACGAGTCCGACTGGGTCCTGGACGGCGACGGCGGCGACAGCATCATCCAGAAAGCCAACTTCATGCGCGAGTTCATGGCGCGCTACAAGCGTGACTACGCCCAATCCTGGTACACCCTGCTGAGCAGCATCGGCGTGCGTCACTTCACCGACATGGCCAACGCCACCCAGCAGTTGTCGCTGCTGAGTGACGTGCAGAACTCGCCGGTGAAAATCCTGCTGTCCGGGGTCAACGACAACACCCAGTGGGACGTGCCCGCGCCCCAGGTCAATCAACAGGCCGGCACGCCGAAGCCCGATGATTTCTGGAGCAAGGTCACCGGGCTGGTCAGCGGCCCGCAAGCGCCGACCGCTGCCATGCTCTCGCCGCTGCCTGCGGTGGATGACGGCAGCCTGGCCCAGCGCTTCGAGCCGGTGTCGCGGGTCTTCGCGACGCAGAACGCTGAAGGCGCCGACAGCACGATCATGGATCGTTACCTGGCGGCACTGCGCAAACTGAAAGTGCGGATGAACAACATCCAGCGCTCCCAGGACGTCGGCAAGAGCAGCAAGCAGCTGATCAGCGAAACCCTGGAAGGTCAGCCGAGCGAAGTCACCAACGTGCGCAACTACGTCGAGACCACGGTAGACAGTAGCCGGGGCAGCTTGTCGGAATCGCTGCAGGGCCTGTTCAGCCTGCCGATCCAGTTCGCCTGGGAAACCCTGCGCGACCCGGCCGGCCAGCAGATCGCCAAGGCCTGGGCGCAGCAGATTGCCAAGCCGTGGGAACAGGTCATGGCGCACCGTTACCCGATTGCCGCCGGCAGTCGCAACGAAGCCTCGGTGAAAGACCTGCAGCGTTTCGTCGACCCCGAGTCCGGCCTGCTGCCGAACTTCAAGCGCAACGAAATCGGCAACCTGTCCGGCGGTGAAGGCCTGGGCATGAGCAGCGGCGCCAAGGCAGCGCCGCTGGTCAACCCGAACATGGTCACCAGCATCGACAAGGCCAGCTCCCTCGGCCAGGTCATCGCCAGCCTGTCGGACAAGGAAAACGGCTTCGAAATCATGCTGGAGCCGTCGGCGTTTTTCACCGACATCATCTTCACCCTCGACGGTCAGGTGCAGCATTACCGCAACGGCAAAACCAGCTGGAGCCGCTTCTCCTGGCCGGGCACCACCACCGCACCGGGCGCACGTCTGGACGTTGTCACTTTGACCGGCGAACGCATGACCGTGTTCGACTACCCCGGTCGCTGGGGCCTGCTGCGCATGAACGACAGCGCGCGGGTTGATGACCTCGACGGCATCCAGCAGCGCTTCAGCTGGAACACGGCTAACGGTCAGGTCAGCCTCGCAGTTCGCAACTACGGTGGGGTCAAGCTGACCGACCTGGCCAACGTCAAATCCCTGAGCGCGCTGAACACGCCGTCCAAGGACGTGGCGCAAGGATCGGCGAAGTGATGTGCGTTGCGCAGGTTCTTGAACGCGGTCTTCAAGGCGGGCTTATGAACCGTCGGGAGGGCCGTCGATGATCGGCTGCTTCGGCAAGCTGCCGTCGAGCGCGGACTTCGTCAGCCTGCATGGCGCGGCGGATGACGTCTGCGAGTTCGACGCCTGGCTGCAGACGTCCCTCGCGGCAATTCATGCGGGCGAAGACTGGCGGGCGCAGTTCGATCGCCTGCCGGTGTGTTTCTTCTCGTATCGCGCGCGCTCGGGCAACTGGTTGCTGGGCGGGCTGGTCAGCTCGATGGATTCCAGCCAGCGACGCTACCCGCTGTTCATCTACCAGACCGTGAAGGCAGGCGACGGCGAGCCGCTGGTCAATCCGTTCACCTTGAGCGAGCTGTTCTGCGCGCAGATCAAACCGTTGCTGCACCTCGGTGCCCAGGGCGAGCAGGTGGCGGTGCTGTTCGAGCGGATCAAGGCGCTGCGCCCGTTGCAGGGTCAGGACTTCGCGTTGTTCCGCCAGGTGCACGAGAAATTCCTGCGCAACTTCAGCCTGCGGGACATTGCCACGGCGCTGGGTCACTCCTGGCCGGAATTCGTCACCAATGCCGTGCTGACCCGGTTGAATGCGCTGCGCCGCCCGCTGAACCTGGCCCAGGCGCCGTGCATCAGCCTGCCGCTGCCGGCTGAACGCGGTTTGAAAAACCCGACAGCGGACCTCTGGGTGGACTGGCTGACGCGGATGAAAACCGGCCGTGTGTCGCCCCAGGTCAGCGTGCTGGCCGACGACTTCATGCGGCCCAGGCTGTTGTGCTTCCCGTCGCGCAGCAACACCGGCCTGTACGCGGCGCTGACCGATCCGGCCGGGCGCAGTGAGCATTACGACGTGCTGGCGGACTTCGCGGCGTTCGATGAACACCACCGGCCGCCCCAGTTTCCCGACACCGACCGCCCCCTTTTTGACGTCATCGACCGTTTTGTCGACGCGCTGGATGTGAAGTCTGTATGAACAAGCTCAAGTATTACCTGCTGCGCTACCAACCCTACATTCTGGGAGTGTGCTTCTTCCTGACGATCTTCATCGTCTGGGGGCTGGGCCGTGCGCTGGACTTCAGTTCCCTGGGCAGCCTGCTGACCGGCATCGCGGTCTTTCTGCTGCTCTCGATCGGCTACGTGCTGTTTCTCTATCGGAGCAACTCGCGGCAGCACAACCTCGAAGGGCTGCTGCGCGACGACGCCGATCAGGCGGTACTGAACGCAAGCCCCGCGGACCGGGAAGAAGTCAGCCTGCTGCGCGAGCGCCTGCTGCAGAGCATCGATCGCCTGCGCAGCAACACGCCCCGCGGCACTCGCGCCAAAGACGCGCTGTACGCCCTGCCGTGGTATCTGGTGGTCGGTCAGCCAGCCGCCGGCAAGAGCACCATGCTGTATCAGTCCGGCCTGAACTTCCCCTACGCCGAGCGCGAAGGCGTTCGCGTCGCCGGGCTGGGCGGCACGCGCAATTGCGACTGGTTCTTCAGCTCCGAAGCGGTGCTGCTGGACACCGCCGGGCGCTACATGACCGATCAGGAAGAAGCCGGCAAATGGCGCGGTTTTCTGCAGCTGCTGCGTCAGCACCGCCAGCGACGCCCACTCAACGGGCTGATCGTGACGGTGAGCATCCACGACATTCTTCAGGCTTCGCTGGAAGATCAGGAACGTCTGGCCAAGCGCCTGCGTGAACGCATTCAGGAAACCTACTCGCTGCTGGAAGTGCGCCTGCCGATTTATCTGGTCTTCACCAAGTGCGACCTGGTCCCCGGTTTCGCGCCGTTTTACCGCCAGCTTGACGACGTCGCCCGTGGCGAAGTGATGGGCAAGACCTTCACCCACAAAGATTTTGAAAAAACCGACTGGGCCCAGCGTTTCGGCGTGGCCATGGACGAACTGGTCAACTACTGGAAGGAAGTGGCCAGCCAGCAATTGGTGTTGCAGGACATTCAGATCACCCGTCGGGATTCGGCGGTGTACCGGTTCCCCCTGGAACTCGCCGCGCTCAAGCCTAGGCTGCAACTGTTCGTCGACGCCCTGCTGCGCGCCAATCCGTACCAGAACGCCGAGCTGCTGCGTGGCTTCTACTTCACCAGCGCACTGGATGCCGACGCGCCGGAGCTGGGTGGCCATACCCGTCAGGTCAGCGAGCGCTTCTCCCTGGAAGCCGAACAGGCCGCCGCCATCGGTCACGCCCAGCCGCAGCCGCTGTTCATCAACAGCCTGTTCCGCAAGGTGATCATCCCCGATCAGCATCTGGTGGCGCTGTACACCAGCAATGTCCGGGAACGCCGTCGCAAGGCCGCCTGGATTGGCGGCGCCAGCCTGATTGCGCTGCTGCTGTGCGGCGTATGGAGCTGGTCCTTCTGGAACAACAAGACCGAGATCCAGACGCTGTCGTCTGAACTCACCGCCGCTGCGGCCCGGGACGATGGCACGCCGGGGCAGTACACCGACTGGCAAACCCTTGACCGTCTGCGCATCGGGACTGCGGACTACTTCGCCCGACACCATGATCAGGGTGTGCCGCTGCGCCTGCGTCTGGGCCTCTATCAGGGTTATAACGTCGAGCCGCTGGTGCGTGCGCGTTATTTCAACCGACTGGAAACGGTCATGCTCAAGCCGACCGCCGACAACCTCACCCGCTCGCTGTACCTGCTGACCACGATCAAGGTCTACCAGCGCAACGCCAAAGACCTGATGCCGGTGACCGGCGTTGACAGTGTCGAGCCGCGCACGCTGCCCAACGACAACCGCGCGCAGTCCATTGCCGACTTCGGCAAGGCGACGCTGGAGACTTACGTTCAGCTCTCGCGCTCCCAACGGGAAAAAGCCGATCCGGCCTTCCTCAAGGCGAAGATCCCTGACTATTGGTACCCGGCCATCGCCAAGCAGACCGGCAAAACCATCGGCGCTGCCGGCGCTGCGACGAATTCGGGCACGGACTACGAGCTCGCCAGCCGCCAGGTCAATTTCTACAGCGACCAGATCCACGAACCCGACGTGCCGAGGATTCTCGACAACGCGTTCCTGACGTCGAGTTCGCGCAATTACATCAACAGCCTGCTCTCGCAATCGCTGCGCTCCATCGAGACCATCACCCTGGAATCGGACACCCTGTTCGCCTTCGGCCGTGCTGATTTCCAGAGCCTGAAAACCGAGGGTCAGGGTCAGCTGAGCGCCATCGCCGGCAAGCTGCTGAGCACGCCGAACATCGGCAAGATCATCATCGCCGGTCACGCCGACCAGCTTGGCGATCGCCAGGGCAACCTGCAGGTGTCCAGGCAGCGGGCGCAAACCATCAAGACCTATCTGGTCGGCAAGGGCGTGCCCGCCGAGCTGGTGGAAGCCGTGGGCGAAGGCAGCGAGAAGCCGCTGGTCAAGTGCGACATGCAGCAGCCGCGTGCGCAGCTGATCCAGTGCCTTGAACCTAACCGGCGCGTAGAAATCGAGGTGCGTGCGCTCAACTGATTGCGCGCAGGCACCTGAAGAACCCGGCGCCCGGGCCCTGTTGTACGAAGGCCCGGGCAGCGGCAACCGATCCCTTTGAATGTTCAGAGGGGTCAAATCAAGGGGCGTGACCTGGCCGCTGGACGGCTAGCCCCAACATGTAAGTAAGGAGAATCAAGAAATGGCATTTGACGCATATATTCAGATCGACGGCATTCCAGGCGAAGTTCTGGATGACAAGCACAAGGACTGGATTGAAGTACTCGGCTACGAGTACGGCGCCACCCAAGCGACGTCGGCGACTGCCAGCTCTTCAGGCGGTGCGTCCTCCGAGCGCGTTGCACTGAGCGATTTCAGCATCCGCAAAGCGGTCGACAAGGCCTCGGCGAAGCTGTTCGAAGCGTGCTGCAAAGGCACTCACATCGCCAAAATCCAGCTGAACGTCAACCGTGCCGGCGGCGACAAGCTGACCTACCTGACTATCAACCTGGAAGAGGTTGTGGTGTCGTCGGTCAAGGCCGTTGCCGGTGGCAGTCAGGATGGCGAAGACAAAGCCGTCAGCGACCTGCCGATCGAAGAAATCAGCTTCAACTTCGCTCGCATCAAGACCACTTACACCCAGCAGAGCCGTGCCGATGGCCAGGGTGGCGGTAACGTCACCGGTGGTTGGGACCGCACGGCCAACAAGGTTTTCGCTTGATCGAGTAGTCACAACGGCCCGCTGCCTGGTGCAGCGGGCCGTATTCAACACCGTGCCGGCTGGATGGGCGCGGTGTTCTTTTTTCTTATCCCGAGTTGACCATGTCTGAATTTCTCAACGACCTTTCACTGACCGAGCTGACAGCACCGATCAATGGAGGAAGCGGCGAAGACCTGAGCTTTTCCACGCTGTTCGACAACGTCAAGGAAGCTCGTCGAGCGGACCCTGATTACTTGACCCAGGGTGACTGGCAAACCGATCTGAAGTCTTCGGATTGGGACCTGACGATCACCCTGGCTGCACAAGGCCTTGCTCAGCAGAGCAAGGATCTGATGCTGGTCGCCTGGCTCAGTGAAGCCCTGGCGCACAAATACCACTTCGTCGGCATCACCTTCGGCCTGACCCTGGCCGAGCGGATTCTGGAGCGCTTCTGGGATGATCTGTATCCGGCGCTGGACGAAGGCCTGGAAGAACGCGCCGCACGCCTGGCCTGGCTGAAGACTACCCTGGCCGACGTGGTGGGCGGGCTGCCGATCACCCAGGGCGATCAGTTCGGCCTGCTGCGCTACGACGAGTCCCGGCACATCGAGAACCTCGCCCTGCAAAACCCCCAGGCCATGCGCATCGCCCTGGACGAAGGCAAGATCAACGCGGAAGTCTTCCAGCGTTCCGTGGTACTGACCGACACCGAGCACTTCCTGCGCAAGGCCTCGGAAATCACCGACAGCCTGCAGGCTTGCCGGCAGTTGCAAGCCACGGCGGATCGTCTGTTTGGTGTTGAGGCGCCAAGCTTCGCCGGCCTGAGCGAGATCCTTTCCCGCGCCGCGCAACTGGCGGAAAAACTGCTCAAGGACCGTGGAGTGGAAATCAATCCGGCGCCTGCCCAACCGACCGTCGAGCCTGTCGCCGAAACAGCCGATCAACCCGCTGCGGGGCCTGCCATGACCATCACCGTGAAAGACACCGCGTCGGCACCCCTGCGCACCACCCCGCTGACCCGCGACGAAGCCTTCACCATGCTCGCCGGCGTCGCCCAGTTCTTCAAACAGACCGAGCCGCAAAGCCCGGTGCCCTACCTGATCGAACGCGCGATCAAATGGGGCAACATGCCCCTGGAAGGCTGGCTTAACGACGTCATCAAAGACAGCAATGTCGTCGACAGCATTCGCGACGTGCTGGGCACCAAAGAGCCGAAGGGCTGACAAACCCCCCGCCATGGATGGCGGATGTCAGCGTGCCCACGGAGCGAGACTGGAGTGAAGGGACCCCGAGGAACGAGCGGCCAAACCAGGAGCAGGCACTTTTGCTTACTTTTGGAGGGTGCGACTTTCGACTTTTCAAAAGCAAGTCGCCGAAGGCGAAACAGTCTGCCTTCAGACAGACGCCCTTGATCTCAAGGATCTTGATCTTCGACGCAAACCCAACAGCCCTACTGGTGAGTCACCCAAAACACCACCGCCCCCACCACTAATACAACAATGAACAAAATGGCCCATGCATCCACATGGCTATCGGATTTGGCAACTTTCGGGTGATTACGCATTGCATCGCCTTTTGTCTGTTTTATGGGTGATCGCAAAACTCACGGACCAACGACAGGCGCCGTCAGCCATCACCAGAGTAAAGTCGAGCCATCCCCTTATCACAAGTGAGGTTATGCCAGGCCGACGTACTGCTTAGTACTTTTGGTTCTGTGCATATACTCAAACATCACTTTTGCGCATATCTGCAAACTGGTAACCTCCCCCGGCTCCGCAAGGAGTGCGCGGCCGTGCGCGCAGATTTGTTCGGTAGCCCGAAAGCAGACGACAATGCATCGCCTTTCCGGCTGGCCCAGCAGCAGTGAACCGCCTGAGAACAGGACCACCATGTACGTATACGACGAGTACGATCAGCGGATCGTCGAGGACCGCGTCAAGCAGTTCCGCGACCAGACCCGCCGCTATCTGGCCGGCGAGCTCAGCGAAGAAGAGTTCCGCCCGCTTCGCCTGCAAAACGGCCTCTACATCCAACGCTTCGCCCCGATGCTGCGCGTCGCTGTGCCCTACGGCCAGCTGACTTCGCGCCAGGCCCGCATGCTGGCGAAGATCGCCCGCGATTACGACAAGGGCTACGCGCACATCAGTACCCGCCAGAACGTGCAGTTCAACTGGCCGGCACTCGAAGACATCCCCGACATTCTCGCCGAGCTGGCCACCGTGCAGATGCACGCGATCCAGACCAGCGGCAACTGCCTGCGCAACGTCACCACGGACCAGTTCGCCGGCGTCGCTGCCGATGAACTGGTAGACCCGCGCCCCTGGTGTGAAATCGTCCGCCAGTGGACGACGTTCCACCCGGAATTCGCCTACCTGCCGCGCAAGTTCAAGATCGCGATCAATGGCTCGACGTCCGACCGCGCCGCCATCGAAGTGCACGACATCGGCCTGGAGCCGGTGAAGAATGCTGCCGGCGAACTGGGCTTCCGCGTGCTGGTCGGCGGTGGTCTTGGCCGCACGCCGGTGGTTGGCGCGTTCATCAACGAGTTTCTGCCGTGGCAGGACCTGTTGAGCTACCTCGACGCGATCCTGCGGGTGTACAACCGCTACGGCCGTCGCGACAACAAGTACAAGGCGCGCATCAAGATTCTGGTCAAGGCGCTGACGGCTGAGGTGTTCGCCGAGAAGGTCGAGGCCGAAATGGCCCACCTGCGCGGCGGACAGACCACGCTGACCGAGGCCGAAGTGCACCGCGTCGCCAAGCACTTCGTCGACCCGGACTACAAGGCGCTGACCGATTACAGCGCCGAACTGGCTCAGCTGGATCAACAGCATCCGGGTTTCGCCCGCTGGCGCTCGCGCAACGTCCTGGCCCACAAAAAGCCCGGCTACTCCGCAGTGACCCTGTCGCTGAAACCCACCGGCGTTGCGCCGGGCGATCTCACCGACAAGCAACTGGACGGCATCGCCGACCTCGCCGACACCTACAGCTTCGGTCAGCTGCGCACCTCCCACGAGCAGAACATTATTCTGGCCGACGTCGAGCAGAGCCAACTGTTCACGATGTGGGGCGAACTGCGCGAGCAAGGTTTCGCGACGCCGAACATTGGCCTGCTGACGGACATCATCTGCTGCCCGGGCGGCGACTTCTGCTCGCTGGCCAACGCCAAGTCGATCCCGATTGCCGAATCGATCCAGCGCCGTTTCGACGATCTCGATTACCTGTTCGATATCGGCGAGCTGGACCTGAACATCTCCGGTTGCATGAACGCCTGCGGCCACCACCACGTTGGCCACATCGGCATTCTCGGCGTGGACAAGAAAGGCGAAGAGTTCTACCAGGTGTCCCTGGGTGGCAGCGCCAGCCGTGACGCCAGCCTGGGCAAGATCCTTGGCCCGTCGTTCGCACAGGACGTCATGCCGGACGTGATCGAAAAGCTGATCAACGTCTACGTTGAGAAACGCAACGAAGACGAGCGCTTCATCGACACCTACCAGCGTATTGGCATCGACCCTTTCAAGGAGCGCGTCTATGCAGCGAATCATTAAGAACAACGCGGTCATCGACGAGACCTGGCACCTGCTGCCCAAGGACACGACGTTCGACAGCCTGTCCAACTGCGACGACCTGATCGTGCCGCTGAACCTGTGGCGCGAGCATGCCCATGCATTGAAGGCACGCGACGGCGGCCTGGGCGTCTGGCTGGACAGCGACGAAGAAGCCGAGGAAATCGGTGACGACGCGGATCAGTTCCAGGTCATCGCTTTGAACTTCCCGGCGTTCACCGACGGCCGCAGCTACTCCAACGCGCGTCTGCTGCGTGACCGTTACGGTTACAAGGGCGAGCTGCGGGCGATTGGCGACGTGTTGCGCGATCAGCTGTTCTACCTGCACCGCTGCGGATTCGATGCGTTCGCGATTCGTGCCGATAAAGACCCGTACGAGGCGCTGGAAGGTCTGAGAGACTTCTCGGTAACCTATCAGGCGGCCACCGACGAGCCGCTGCCGCTGTTTCGTCGCCGTTGAGTCGCTGCTGCTGACTCCATGTTAAAAGATGCTGAACAAAAAGCCCCGGCTTCGTGAGAAGCCGGGGCTTTTTAATTGAGAGGGTGAACGGTTCATGTAGGAGCGTGGCTTGTCCCGCGATCTGCCGCGAAGCGGCAGTAGATCAGGTCAACGGTGTGTCAGTTTTGCAAAAAACTGCGGCCATTGCGGCTGCTGCGCAACCGATCGCGGGACAAGCCACGCTCCTACAGACTCATGCACATCAGCTCACCTACCAAAACCGCTGCTGCGTCAGCTTGCCCCACCACCCGGTCACCAAGTGGTCTACCGATGTGCTTGCGGCGATACCGACGCGCTGCTGCAGGCTTTTGCGTTCGGCGTAATGCAGATGGAACACCTCGGCGGTCTTGGCTTTCTCCGACAGGTATTCATCGCTGGTCTTCAGCTCATCCACCAGTTGCTTGTCCTTGGCCGCGATGCCCAGCCAGATCTCGCCGGTGGCGACTTCGTCGATCTGCAGCTGCGGTCGGTAGCTGGCGACGAAGTTCTTGAACAGCTCGTGGGTGATGTCCAGATCCTCCTGGAATTTCTCACGGCCCTTCTCGGTGTTCTCGCCAAACACCGTCAGCGTGCGCTTGTACTCGCCGGCGGTCAGCACTTCGAAGTCAATGTCGTGCTTCTTCAGCAGGCGGTTGACATTGGGGAGCTGGGCCACCACGCCGATGGATCCCAGGATCGCGAACGGTGCACTGATGATCCGGGTGCCGATGCACGCCATCATGTAGCCGCCGCTGGCCGCGACCTTGTCGATGCAGATGGTCAGCGGAATACCCGCCTGCCGAATCCGTGCCAGTTGCGACGACGCCAGACCGTAGCTGTGCACCATGCCGCCGCCGCTTTCGAGGCGCAGCACCACTTCATCCTTGGGGGTGGCGAGGGTCAGCAGCGCGGTGATCTCATTGCGCATGTTCTCGGTGGCCGAGGCCTTGATGTCGCCGTCGAAGTCCAGCACGTAGACACGCGGCTTGACCTCGGTGGACTTCTTGTCCTTCTTCAGCTCCTTGGCCTGGGATTTGCGCAGCGCCTTGAGCCGGGCCTTGTCCAGCAGCGAGCCTTCGAGGCGATCACGCAGCCCTTTGTAGAAGTCATTGAGCTTGGTGACGTGCAGCTGACCGCCCGCACCACGACGCCCGCGACCGCGCATCGAACCGATGACTACCAGCACCACAATGATCGCGATCACGATGGTGACGGTTTTTGCCAGGAAGCTGGCGTAATCGAAAATGAACTCCACAGAAACTCCTTACCTGTACAGCAGACCCTCGGCAGAGGATCGCGAATGGGGCCAAGCATACCGGCGCGCCGGTTGCCGGGCCAGCGACGAGACGGGTGATCACGGGACAGATCGGCCAATTCAAACGAGCGTATGTTTTTTCATTGACAGACCGCGGGCCGTCCTCATAACCTCCCAGCACTTTCAACGCGCCAGGGTGAAGCGGTCGTGGGCAGCATCTATCTCATACGACATGGCCAGGCCTCGTTTGGTGCGGACGATTACGACGTCTTGTCGCCCACCGGTTTTCGTCAGTCGGAAATCCTCGGCGCGCACCTCGCACAGCAGGGTCTTACCTTCGACCGCTGCATCAGCGGCGCACTGTTTCGCCAGCGCCACACGGCCGAAACCGTGATCGCCCAGCTCAATGCCGCTGGCCTCGCCACACCCGAACTGGAAACCGACATCGCCTTCAACGAATTCAACGCAGAAGGCGTGATCCGCGCGCTGCTCCCCGCGATGCTGGATGAAGAGCCCGACGCCTTCGAGGTCATGCGTGATGCCGCCAACAACCGCGCCGAGTTCCAGCGCCTGTTTGCCGCGATCATCCGTCGCTGGCTGGCGGGCGATCACGACGCCGCCGCGCTGCAGAGCTGGCAGGCCTTCGTCGAGCAGGTAGAGGCCGGCCTGAGCGGGATACTCGACAGCGCCGGGCCAAGCGATCGCATCGCCGTGTTCACCTCCGGCGGCACTATCACCGCCCTGCTCCACCTGATCACGCAAATGCCGGCCACCCAGGCCTTCGAACTCAACTGGCACATCGTCAACACCTCGCTCAACCACTTGAAGTTCCGTGAGCGCGAGGTGTCCCTGGCTTCCTTCAACAGTTACGCGCACCTGCAACTGCTGAAGGCGCCGGAGCTCATCACCTACCGCTGAGCCCGGCCAATCGCACCCGCAAAGTGCTCGTCATCACTCATATAAAAGGATCACACCATGAGCTCTGTAGAAAACGCTGTCCAAGCCATGAAAGCCAAGTTCAACCCGTCCGCCGCTGCAGGCCTGGACCTGGTGTTCGGTTTCCGCATCGACGAAACCAAGAACTTCTCCCTGATCGTCAAGGACAGCACCTGCGAATTGCAGGAAGGCGAAAACCCGGACGCCCAAGTCACGCTGGTGATGGACGGCGAGACACTGGAAGGCATCGTCAGCGGCGAGACCGACGGCATGCAGGCGTTCATGGGCGGCAAACTGCGCGCCGAAGGCGACATGATGCTGGCGATGAAACTGAGCGAGCTGTTTCCTTCCTGAGGACGCTCGTGCAGGCATTGGCCCGGTCTGCGGGGTTTGTCGGTGGCAGCTTGTGTCGCTGATGGACCGCAATCGCGGGCAAGCGCGCTCCTACACAGGAAAGCGCCCATGCCGAAAAACCGAAGCTGCCCGGCTTCGGTTTTTTTTCGTCCGGGCGATGTGAGGGCAGCGGCCGGAGCCGTGAATCAGGGATGCTGATTGCCCCGTAACACCCACGCCAATAGCCCTTGTTCGTAGCGGTCGGGGCGCATTAGATTAGCCAATGATCCTGTCCTACCAAAATAATCTGCAGGGATACCCATGGTGCTCACTGACCAGTCCACCCAGGTTCGATCCGGCGAAGAACTCGACGCTGCGTTGATCGACCCCTACCTGAAAGCCCATATCCCCGGCCTGAGCGGCAGCGCACAGATCAGCCAGTTTCCCGGTGGCGCGTCGAACCTGACCTACCTGCTGAAATACCCCGAACAGGAATTCGTTCTGCGCCGCCCGCCGTTTGGTCACAAGGCGAAAAGCGCCCACGACATGGGCCGGGAATTCCGCATTCTCAATCAGCTGCGCGATGCCTTTCCTTACTGCCCCAAGGCGTACCTGCACTGCACTGACGAAGAAGTGATCGGCGCCGAGTTTTATGTCATGGAGCGGGTCAAGGGCATTATCCTGCGTTCGGAATTGCCCGCCGAGCTGAAGCTCGACGCCGTGCAGACCGAAACCCTGTGCAAGAGCTTTATCGATCGGCTGGTGGAACTGCATCAGGTGGATTACACCGCCTGTGGCCTCGGCGACCTGGGCAAGCCCCAGGGTTACGTCGAGCGGCAGATTCGCGGCTGGACCGAGCGTTACGAGAAAGCGCGCACCGCCGATGCGCCAAGCTGGGAAAAGGTCGCGCGCTGGCTGGACGAGAAAAAGCCCGCGGACCACCCCGTCTCAAGCCTGGTGCACAACGATTACCGCTTCGACAACGTGATCCTCGACGCGGACAACCCGATGCAGATCATCGGCGTGCTGGACTGGGAGCTCACCACCCTGGGGGATCCGCTGATGGACCTGGGCAACAGCCTGGCGTACTGGATTCAGGCGGACGACCCGGCGCCTGTGCAGCTGATGCGGCGCCAGCCCAGCCATGCACCGGGCATGCTCACCCGCAAGGAGTTCGTGGCGTACTACGCCGAGCGCTCGGGCATTCCCATCGACAACTTCGACTTTTATTACACCTACGGTCTGTTCCGTCTGGCCGGTATCGTCCAGCAAATCTACTACCGCTTCTTCCACGGACAGACCCAGGACAAGCGCTTCGCTCAGTTCATTCACATGAACGCCCTGCTGGAGCGCATGGCGCTGCAAGTGGTAGAGCGTTCCAGCCTCTGAATGCGACACGACAAGGAAAACAACATGTCCAAGACCCAACTGTTCGACCTCGATGGCAAGATCGCTTTCGTCTCGGGCGCCAGCCGCGGCATCGGCGAGGCGATCGCAAAATTGCTGGCCCAGCAAGGCGCCCATGTGATCGTCTCGAGCCGCCGGATCGACGGCTGCAAGCAGGTGGCCGACGCGATCATCGCCGAGGGCGGCCAAGCCACCGCCATCGCCTGCCACATTGGTGAAATGGAACAGATCACGGCGGTCTTCGCGCAGATCCGCGAGCAGTTCGGTCGGTTGGACATTCTGGTGAACAACGCGGCGACCAACCCGCAGTTCTGCAACGTGCTGGACACCGACCTCGGCGCGTTCCAGAAGACCGTCGACGTCAACATTCGCGGCTACTTCTTCATGTCGGTGGAAGCCGGCAAGCTGATGCGCGAACACGGCGGCGGCAGCATCATCAACGTCGCGTCGATCAATGGCGTCTCGCCGGGCGTCTATCAGGGCATCTATTCGGTGACCAAAGCGGCGGTGATCAACATGACCAAGGTCTTCGCCAAGGAGTGCGCGCAGTTCGGCATCCGCTGCAACGCCCTGCTCCCCGGTCTGACCGACACCAAATTCGCCTCGGCGCTGGTAAGCAACGAGAAGATCCTGAACACCGCCCTGGCGCAGATTCCCCTGAAGCGGGTGGCGGCGCCGAGCGAAATGGCGGGGGCGGTGCTGTACCTGGCCAGCGAAGCGTCCAGCTACACGACCGGCGTGGCCTTGAATGTGGACGGCGGGTTCTTGTCCTGAGTCGTGGAGGTAAACCCACGCCGCTGAGGTGAAACTGAGGTGTTCCTGATGGAATAAAGATTCCATCAGGCGCCCCCAACCGCCTACATTTTCCGCACAACAACACGTCTTAAAGGACACGCTGTCATGCGCGGAAAGTCTCTTCCAGGACTGGGGGTCGGCCTGATTGGCACGGGCTTCATGGGCCGGGCTCATGCCCTGGCGTTCCACAACGCACGGACGACGTTCGACCTTCCCTTCAACCTCACGCTTGTCGCGCTGGCCGATGCGGACGCTGCGCGCGCGGAACAGTGTGCCGCCAGTTGGGGGTTCGAGCGCGGCCATGGCGACTGGCAACGGTTGATCAGCGATCCGGCAGTCACTCTGGTGGCGATCACCACGCCGAACCAGCTGCATTTCCCCATGGCCATGGCCGCCCTTGAGGCGGGCAAGGCGGTGTATTGCGAGAAGCCACTGGCGGTGAGTCTTGGACAGGCGCGGGAGATGCAGGCGGCAGCGCGCAAGGCCGGCGTGGTGACAAGGGTGGGCTACAACTACCAGCACAACCCGATCATCGGGTTGGCCAAGCAGATGATCGAAAGCGGCGAGCTGGGTCGGATCGTCAGCTTTCAGGGGGAGTTCAGCGAGGACTTCATGGGCGATGGACTGTCGCCGTGGTCCTGGCGCTGCGAGGAGTCCCATGCCGGCGGCGCCCTGGCCGACCTCGGCAGCCATTTGCTGGCGATGGCGCGGTACCTGCTCGGCGATATCGACGCGGTGTGCGCGGACTCGCAAACGGTGCACCCGCAGCGCCCGGCGGTGCTCGGCAGTGAGGAGCATCGGCCGATCAGCATCGATGACCAGACTTACGCACTGCTGCGCTTCGCCAACGGCGCCCGGGGTACGTTCGGCAGCAGTTGGCTCAAGCACGGTTACAAGAATCATCTCAGCTTCGAGATTGGCGGCACCGAAGGCACCTTGTCGTTTGATCAGGAACGCTTGAACGAGCTGCGCCTGTACCGGGCCGGCGCGGCGGGTCGTGACGGGTTTCAGCGGATCCTGGCAGGGCCTGCGCAGCCTGGCTATGCGTCTTTCTGCCCGGCGCCGGGGCATCAGTTGGGGTACAACGAACTGAAGACCTTGGAAGTGTATGAGCTGATTCAGGCGCTGGGCGGGCACGGCTCGAACGGGACGGACTTTGCCGAAGCGATGGAAGTCGAGCGGCTCGCCACCGCGATTCGCATCGCGGCGAAAGAGATGCGCTGGGTGAGCGTTTCGGATATTTGAATCGGGTGTCAGCCCGGAAGTTGAGGACACTCTCTCCGGCCCCTTCCCGGCTGAAGCCGATCCCACTGAATGCAGCGCGTGCATCCAGTGAGATTGGCGCTGGAACCTCATTGTGGGACCGGCTTTAGCCGGGAAGGCGTCAGGCGCTACGCCGCAAATCTGGGCGTCGATCGCCACACTGCACATTCGATGGTGCCCAGACTGGCCCCTTCCCGGCTGAAGCCGGTCCCACTAAACCCGGCGCGTGCATCCAGTGAGATTGGCGCTGGAACCTCATTGTGGGACCGGCTTCAGCCGGGAAGGCGTCGGGCGCTACGCCGCAAATTTGGGCGTCGATCGCCACACTGCACATTCGATGGTGCCCAGACTGGCCCCTTCCCGGCTGAAGCCGGTCCCACTAAACCCGGCGCGTGCATCCAGGGAGATTGGTGCTGGAAGCTCATTGTGGGACCGGCTTTAGCCGGGAAGGCGTCAGGCGCTACGCCGCGAATCTGGGCGTCGATCGCCACACTGCACATTCGATGGTGCCCAGACTGGCCCCCTCCCGGCTGAAGCCGGTCCCACTAAATGCAGCGCATGCATCCGGTGGGATTGGCGCTGGAACCTCATTGTGGGACCGGCTTTAGCCGGGAAGGCGTCGGGCGCTACGCCGCGAATCTGGGCGTCGATCGCCACACTGCACATTCGATGGTGCCCAGACTGGCCCCTTCCCGGCTGAAGCCGGTCCCACTGAATGCAGCGCGTGCATCCGGTGGGATTGGCGCTGGAACCTCATTGTGGGACCGGCTTTAGCCGGGAAGGCGTCGGGCGCTACGCCGCAAATCTGGGCGTCGATCGCCACACTGCACATTCGATGGCGCCCAGACTGGCCTCTTCCCGGCTGAAGCCGGTCCCACTGAATGCAGGGCATGCATCCAGTGACCCGCTACATCCCTTGAGAGTTGTCCTGACCCAATACTTGCTATGATCCGCCCCCGTGCGCATGAATGGTCGAGCCCCCTGCCTGCCGTTCGACAACTGCGCCAGACGATCAGATCGCAAAACCGGTTAACGCCCCAAAGGACCCCCAATGCAACACGCTACGTTGAACCGTTTCTACGCTGGGCTGCTCGCGCTGTTGCTGTGCGTCGCCGTGCCCGCTTTCGCACAGGCCGCAGCGGCGGCGCAGGTCGCGCCACCAGCAACACAACAGCCCGCCAGTCAGGCTAATGCGACGCCCGAAGCCGAGGCGCCGAGCCTGGATGACCTGAGCGAGCAGCTCGACCAGATCCGACAAAAAGTCACCGTGAGCGCCAATGACGACTTGCTCTCCAGCCTGCGCCAGGCCGCGCTGCAGGTGCAGAAGCAAGCCGACGACCTGATCGCCAAACAGGCGGTCGACATCGAGCACCTGAACGACCAACTGAACATCCTTGGCCCGGTGCAACCGGACGAAGCACCTACCCTGACCAGCCAGCGCAAGGCATTGACCGCCCAGAAAAACGCGCTGGTCAGCGACGAGCGGCAGACCAATACCTTGAGTCAGTCGGCGCGAGACCTGGCGACTCAGATCTTCAGCCTGCGCCGCAGCCTTTTCGACTCACAGATCAGCACCCGCACGGCAAGCCCCCTCAGTTCGGCGTTCTGGTCGACCCTGATCCGCCCGACCGATGACGACCTGAGGCGCATGAACGGTTTGCTGGACGACGTCCGCAGCGTATTCACCAGCGCCCTGGCGCCCGGCAATCGCCTGCTGTTTGCCAGCGTCGTGATTGGCGCGCTGCTGATCTGGGTGGTGGTGCGCCGCCTGCTGGAAAGCCTGCTGATCCGCCTGATGGTCCGCTGGTTGCCCGAAGGCCGCCTGCGTCGCAGCGCCCTGGCACTGGCCGTCGGACTGTCGACGGTGGTCACCATCACCGCCGCCACCTCCCTGCTGCGTTGGGGCATTGTCAGCAATGCGGTGCTCAGCAACGACGTGGTCAACCTGCTCGACCAGTTGCAAACGCTGATCACCTTCTGCGCCTTCATTGTCGGCCTCGGGCGGGCGCTGTTGATGCTGCCGCATCCGTCGTGGCGCCTGCCCAATATTCCAGACGAAATCGCCACGGCCATGGGCCGCTTCCCGGCGGTGCTGGCCCTGGCGCTGATGATCATCGGCACCCAGGAGCGCATCAACAGCGTGATCGCCAGCAGCCTGGCCCTGACCGTAGCGGTCAACGGCCTGACGGCGCTGGCTGTATCGCTGGTGTTTTTCTTCGGCCTGGTGCGCTACCGCCGGACTCGCCGCCGCTGTGCAATCGAACGTCCGGGCGGCCTCGCCGGGTTGATTCCCTTTGTCGTCGCGGTCTGGGTCGGGCTGAGCCTGCTGGCGTTAGTGAGCGGCTACCTGACCCTCGCGTACTTCCTCGCGGTCAAGCTGCTGTGGATGAGCGTGGTAGCGTCAACTGCCTACCTGCTGGTGGCGTTCTTCGGCGACGTCTGCGAAACCCTTCTGTCGCCCAAACAACCTGGTGGCATGGCGCTGGGTTCGGCACTCGGCCTGTCCCCGCGCCATCAAGCCCAGGCAAGCACCATTCTGGCGGGCGTTGGCCGCAGCCTGCTGCTGCTGGCCGCGGTCCTGCTGGCCTTCCTGCCATCGGGCTCAAGCCCGGGTGAGTTGCTCGAAAGCTTCACCCGGATGGAAGTCACCGACAAATCCCTGGGCGCCCTGAACATTGTCCCGAGTGACATCCTCATGGCACTGGGCTGCCTGGTCGCCGGCCTGTTTGGCGTGCGCGTGCTCAAGGATTGGTTCGGCGAACGCCTGCTGCCGGAAACCAACATGGACGCCGGCATGCAGGCCTCCCTGGTGACGCTGATCGGCTACATCGGGTTTGTGCTGGTGATTGCGGTGGTGATGTCCACCCTGCATATCAGCCTGACGAACCTGACCTGGGTGGTGAGTGCCCTGTCGGTGGGGATCGGTTTTGGTCTGCAAGCGATCGTGCAGAACTTCATCTCGGGTCTGATTCTGCTGACCGAGCGGCCCGTCAAGGTGGGAGACTGGGTGAGCCTGGCGGGGGTCGAGGGCGATATCCGCCGGATCAACGTGCGCGCCACCGAAATCCAGATGTCCGACCGCTCCACCGTGATCGTGCCGAACTCACAGTTCATTACCCAGAACGTGCGCAACGTGACCATGGGCAACGCACTTGGCGTCGTGGGGATTTCCCTCACGCTGCCGCTGGAAACGGATGTCTTGCAGATCCGCGAGCTGCTGTTGCAGGCCTTCACCGAGCATGAAGCCATACTCGATACGCCGGCCCCGTCGGTGACCTTCAAAGACCTGACCAACACGGGCCTGATCATCAGCGCCAGCGGTTACGTGAACAGCCCGCGCTCGGTGGGCGGTGCGCGCAGCGACCTGTTGTTTACCGTGCTTGGGCGCCTGCGTGAAATGGGCATTGCGCTGTCTGCACCGCAGAGCATGGTGTTGATCAATGACGGGCCGGGCAAGGAACAGCCGCCGGCAGTCGTCGATTGATCATTCAATCAGGCGTGTCCGGGTGAATGGGTGCGCGGCGCGACAGTCGATTTCATGACTGACACGCCGCACACCCACCGCAATCAGCTCACCTCTTTGTTCGGGTCTTCTGCATGGGCCCAACGATAATCCAGACGCGGCGCGAACACTTTGATTCGACGCTTGATCTTGATCAGGATCGGGTCATGCACGGGCTCCGGATCTTTCAGGAATGCGGTCATCACGGCGCTCAGCGCGTATAAGCCGCAGAATGCCCAGACTACGCCTTCAATGCCGTAACTCTCATTGAAAATCGCGACCACCGCCGGGCCTACCCATGTCGACGCACCTGCACCCAGGCTCAGCACCGACAACGCAGCGGCCTTGTTATTAGGCGCCAACGCAGGTGCAAGCGCCGACAGCGGCACAAAACACGCCAGCGTCAGACCATAGAACGCACCGAAGATCGAAGCGATCAGGAAGTCGTGGGGAAACGCTTGTGGCATGAAGAAGAACAACGGGGTGCTGATCGTGCTGCCCACTGCGCCGAACCACAGGATCGTATTGCGGTAGCCGATCTTTGTGCTGATCACGCTGGAGCTCAGATTGCCGATGATGTTGAACACAAAGACGATGGTCAGCAGGCGTAGCCACTCTTCCAGGGTGAAGCCCACGGTGTGCATGAAGAACCCGGGCATGACCACCAGAAAACCGAACATCGACGAGGTGTTGATCACCCGGACAAGGGCGGCCAGTGACACTTTCGGACGCGTCCACATGATGGTGATGTTCTTGGCCATCGACACCATCGGCCGCTCACCCTCGGGGGCGAGTCGACGCATGCCGTGGGCTTCGCGCATCCCGATCAAGCCAATCGCACCGCCTATGACCACCAGCGCAAAGGACAACCAGAAGGTCTGCAGCGCCCCAATCAGCGGGATCGCGGCGCTCGCCACCAGAGAGCCTAGCATCGGCAGGCCTGCAGCGTAAGCCACCCAGAACCAGCCCACGGCCATGCCCATTTTGCGGGACGGGGTAGAAGCGGCGATCCAGACCAGGAAGCCGTAGGCGAACAGCGGATAACCGAATCCGCGCAGACCATAGGTCAGCAGAATCATCGAGTAGCTCAATTCCTGCAGACCGTAGATCAGGAAGAGCACTTCAAAGACGCTCCAGATGATCAGTCCCAGGAACATCACCCGTTTCGGGCCCCAGAGGTTGGAAAGCGCACCGGCGAGCCACGATGAAATACCGACCGTGATGCCGTAGGTGGTGAAGATCATGGCGATTTCGTCATCGGGCATGCCGCGATCACTGAGGAAGGGCGAGAGGTAACCGAGTTCTACGCCATCGCCGATCATGAAGATCAACAGGCCGACAAAGCCCCAGAACATGGGATAGGGAATACCCACTTTGTCGCAGAATCGTGAGAGTGGAGTGTTCGGAGTGGATTGATCGCTCAATTTTCCGGTCCTTTTTGATGCACGGCGTTTGGTCGCGCCGAATGAATGGCCTCGATGAGGTTGAAAGGCAGAGGGATGGCACAGATTTCCGCTTCGGGCAGCGAGCAAAACTGGCTTGATGGGTAGCGCGCGGGGGTCGGACGTGACAGCAGCTATCGTCGACCCATTAATCTATGTTTTTTCTAGATTTTCGAGCCCGTAGCCAGCCTTTTATGACAGATGAAACGATTAAGCTCAACCGCACGACGTTGGCTCGGGTGCGACAACGTGCCCGGTTGTATCGCCTGAGGGGCACAGGGGCCGGGGGATCAGCCGGTGCCAATTGTGGATGAAAATAAATACATCTTTTTTGCGGGAATGGCTCTGTTTCGGCATTCTTGGCGATGTTTCGTCAGGACACCTTCATCCCTACGCAGAGCAGGAGCACACCATGCAATACCCAATCGCCATTGAGTGGGGCGACGATACGACAGCCATCGGCATACAGATTCCGGACATTCCCGGAGCGGTGACGGCTGGCGACACATTTGAAGACGCTTATAACGCTGCGGTCGAAATTGCCCACATCTGTCTTGAAGCGTTGGTCGCCGACGGTCATGCCGTGCCAATGCCATCGTCGGCCAGGGCGCATCATGATCATGACGAGTACGCAAACATGGGCTGGGGCATGGTCGAGATCGACATTACCCCCTATCTGGGCAAGACCGAGAAGGTCAATGTCACCTTGCCTGGGTTTGTCATACAGCGTATCGACCGTTATGTCCGCGACCACAACGTCAAAAGCCGATCTTCATTCCTGGCGGATGCGGCGCTGGAAAAACTCGGGCGGGTTTGAGTCACCAGTGACCGCAGCAACACCACGCGGTCTGGGTAGGACCGGCTTTAACCGCGAAGGCGTAGGATCTCGCACCGCGCCCGTGATGGCCGTCACCAGGACGGGCGGTTCCTCCTGCCCCACGGCCAGGACGAAGGAAGGGTGAAAGCATCACGCATTTGCCCGGCCGTTATCGAGCGTGCGCCGGCGTCAAAAGCCAGCGCGGTTCGCAAGGCAGGCCAGCAACGTTTCGGTAGACGGGCTGGCGCCTGCAAGCCGACGTCGAGATGTTCATCCCGGGCCTGGATCGAAGGCAGGTGGCGAAAGGGATGTTTGCCGCTCGCAAGCTCGTAGATCACACACGCCACGGCGTAGATGTCAGTGCGTGCGGAGAGCGAGTGATGTTCAAGCAGTTCAGGTGCGGCGTAACCCGGTGTCCAGGCATTGAAACGCTCGCGGCTCAGGTGCGGCAGGCCGGGAAGCACGCCCTCCTCGGCCCTGCCAAGGCCGAAGTCGAACAGGCGCACGCCTTTCTCACTGAGCATGACGTTGCTCGGTTTCATATCCCCGTGAACAACGCCGCAGGCATGGGCGTAAGCCAAGGCGTCCAGCAGCGGCAGCACGATGTGTCGCAGTTCTTTCCACGGCACACCCAAGGGCCGCTCGCAAAGCAGTTTGTCCAGCGTCAGACCGCGCATCAGCTCCATGGTGATGAAAGCGCGCTCGCAAGCGGTGTCGACGTGAAATCCGTGCACGCGCAGCACGTTGTCATGCCGCAGGTAACGGGTCAGGCAGAACTCGCTGTAGAGCACGGCGCTGGCGTCCGGCGATTCAGCGAAGTCTTGGTTGAGGACTTTGAGCGCGACGTACGGATCGGGATCACCGTACTGCTCGGCCAGCAAATCGCGGGCGCGGTAGACGGCTCCCATGCCGCCGGCCCCAAGCAGTCGCTCAATGCAGTAACGGCCTGCCAGAACGTCGGGCATTGTGCTGAGGGCCGATCGGGCCGCCAGGCGAGCGGGTTCACGATTTTTCGACTGAGCGAAGGCGTAACAGGTGAGATCGCCGGGCGGGTCATCGCCGGGGGGAGCAACGAGCGCCTGTCCGTCGGCATCTGTTTGCAGAGGATCGGTCATCGGCGAATCACCACAGCCGTCAGGTTGTCTCGGGCGGGACCACGCAGCGCGTCATCGAACAGGCGCTTGAGTGCCATTGCCGGCAGAGCGAGATTCAATGCGCGGCTCAATGCATCGCTGCTCAAGCCCTGGTACAAACCGTCGCTGCACAGCAAGAGCGCATCGCCCGGAAACACCTCGAACTCCAGCACCTCCAGCGTCAGTTGCTCGGCAGCGCCCACCGCTCGGGTCAGGGCATGCCCGCCAGGGTGGGCCCGGGCTTGTCGAGCATTCATCTGCCGTTCGTCGATCATCTGCTGTTGCAGCGAGTGGTCCCGGGACAGCTGGTACAACCGCTGGCCGCGCCACAAATAGCAGCGGCTGTCCCCCGCCCAGACACAGGCTGCCCGGTCTTCCTCCACGAGAAGCGCGACCACGGTGCTGCCGATGATGTTGTCCTGCCGGCCTGCATTCACGGTCAGCTCCTGACCCAGCCGCCGGTTCAGCCAGTGCAGGCACTGTCGTATGCCGATAAGCCTGTCATCGAAGTGTTCCTGCACCGGCAGCTCCGCCAGACTGGCGACGATCATCTGGCTGGCGATATCGCCTCCCTGGTGGCCGCCCATGCCATCGGCGACCACCCACAGCCCCTGCTCCGGACACTCCAGATACGCATCTTCGTTACGCTCTCGAACCTTGCCGGCATGGGTTCGCGCAGCGCTGCGCCAATGGCCGGCGAGCGGCATCACAGTTGCGCCGGCATGCGGAAGCTGCGCAGCACGGTCATGTCGAACGGGTTCGGCGAGCGCTGGCTCGTCAACAGGTAGCTGGCACGCAGTCCACCCACGTCCGCCTTCAGGACCAGCACGTCGCGACCACTCAAGTCATCGCGCTGCATCGAATCCAGCAAACGGAACAACGACCACGGCCCCGAGCTTTCTTCGATACCCAATGGGCGGCCAACCATTCTGTCGAGCACCAGACTGGTTCGACCGGCCTGATCGTCGGTCGGCCAACGGAATGACACCGGGACGATCGGGCCGTGGCGATACTCGAGGCTCATGTCACCCAGCTTGAATTCGGAACGGCTGACAGACGAATCGAGGGTATGCGGCTCAAGCTTGAACTGCACCTGAGGCTCGGCCGGGTTGTCCGCGAAGAAGCCCTGTCGGATGACCCTGGCAGCGTTCATCTGATCGAGATACGCCCGGGAGATCGGCAGACTTTGCCCATCGATACTGCGCAGACGGTAACTGCCCTTCTCGGCACTCACGAACGGCCGCAGAAATCCGTCGAAGAATCGGTCTGCAACGCCCTGAACCTTGAAGAACTCGCGAAAATCACCGAGTGCAACATCGCTGGCACTGTCGGCGTTGAATGGATATCGCTTGCTGATCGCCTTCGCGTAGAAGCTGTACACCTCGCTCTGGTAGTGCTGGTTCACGTGTTGATAGGCGTCGCGAAGCACCAGCCGCCAGGAGTCCTCGGCCAGGGTGTTGAACCACGTGCCCACCGGACGCGGCAGGCGACTGGATGCCCCACGCAAACCGGCCAGCGCATCGCGCTGACCGCCCATGCGTGATTTGGCCATGTCGAACGCAGCCTGCTCCGGCGAGCTGGCCCTGCCCAGACTGGCCATTTGCATCTGCAGTTCGTTGAGCGCTGTCAGAACGGGCAGCAGATCGGCAGCCGGGCCGTCCTTGTCGTCGAGCATCCGGTGCAGCGGATCAAACCGGGTTTGCAGTGACTTGCGCGCCGTATCCGGGACGGATGCACTCAACGCCTCAGAGGCTTTACTGGACGCGGCGATCGCCAGTTTGCCGGCTTTGCCACCCTTGTCCGCGAACTGCGCGGCGGCATCGACGGCGTTTGTCAGTGCCTCGGCAACCGGCGTGAAGCGTGTGTTCTCGCGAACTTCCCTGAGCAGGTTGATCACCGGCGAATGGGCCGACGTCAGGCCAGCCAGTTGCTCGGCACTGTCGGCGAAATCGTAGGGCCCGGGAAGCTCGACCGCGCTGACCGCTTCGCCCCAGTAATTGGCGTAATCGCGAAAATACAGCTGTTCCAGTTCCACCATCAGACGCCGCATGTCCATGTCGCTGAGGCCGGCACCTTCGCCCAGCACCCAATTGTCCCGCAGGATGTCGGTCACCACCCGGGAGCCGTGAACCGAGAAGTACTGCTCGTATCCCTGTCGGGTATAGAACCCCGGAATCACATAATCGGCGCCGACGAACAGCGCCGCCTGCGGCCCGAGGTGTTGGTCGAAACTGTAATCCGGCAAGTTCTCTGCCTGCTCGCGCAGCATCCGGTAAACGACGTTCGCCAGGGACTCGCCGCGCAGCACCTGTCGTGCCTGCGCCACGCGTTGATCATTGAGCGCATGGACGAAGGGCAGCTGCAGCAACCGTTCGAAGTGACTGTTCAGCCCGTCTTGCGCGGCGGCATTGCCGGGGTACAGCTCGGACCAGGCAGCAGCGACCTGCTCCTTGAGCCACGCCGCATCACGCCGGTCTTTCAGGCCCAGCATCAAATAGGCCCGCAGGCTTTTGAGCAGGCCCTCGCGACTCTCGAGGTTGGCGGCAATTTGCCCTTCCAGCATCATTGCCAACTGGGGCAGGAGCAGCCGTTCCAGCTCACGCTCGTAAGCGCTCTCGACGACCGGGTTGACCGCTTCGCCTTGATAAAGCCCGCCACGCGCCTGGTAACCGGCCTCCCCTTTGTCCGGGAAAACCCGGGTCGCCGCATAGCGGGTGTCTAACACGTTCAGCGCTGCGACAAGGTCATCCTGTACCGTTTTCGCCGACCGCTGCCCGGCCCAGGTTCGAGCAAGGGCACTCACACTGTCGAGGCGCTCATAATTACCGGAAAAGCTCACTGCCCAGAGGCTACCGAACAGCGCGAGTGACGCCAGCGCGCCTGCATAGAGCGCGCGCTGGGCCCAATGAATACGGCTGCGCTCGCGCATGTCCAGACCGGCAAGGTCCGCTTCCGGGAAAATAACCCTGCCGAGCAGGTGATTGATGAAACGCGATCGGCTGCCGCCCGATGTCGGCAGCATCCCCGTGCTCATTCCCGGACTCATTGCCCGGCCGACAGCGGCCCCGTGCATGTCCTGTTCAAAACCTGGCGCGCTGGTGAGGTAGAAGCCCCGCAATTGACTGGCCGACTGATAGCGATTGCCAGTGAACGCCAGCTCCACAAACACGCAAACACGCTCGCCGATTCGACTGAGCTGGTGGGGAAAATCGAGAATGCCGCCACGGCGCGAGGTATCACGCTCTTGGTGCATGCGGGTGATCACCTGGCTGTTGAGCCGAACCAGCAGCTCGCCGAATTCGGCTCGCAGCACGTCGCCGTCGATGCCGCTCTGCCCGTCCCGGAAGGTGGTACCGAGGACCTGATCACTTTCCTCACGGGTCAGTTGCTCGAAAAATGCGTCGAAGCCCGGAAGGCTGTCGGCTTTGCTCAACACGAGGTAGACCGGCACCTCGACGTGCAGCGTCTGATGCACCTCCTGCAAACGGGTACGCACGTGTCGGGCGAGGATTTCGAGCTCAAGGTCGCTGCCGTGGAGCAGCGTGTCGACAGGGAGTGTGACGAGTACGCCATTCAGAGGCCGGTTGCGGCGATACCTGCGCAGCAGGTCAAGCAACGTGCACCAGGCGCTTCGGTCGATGTCGGCGCTCGGCTGGGTCAGGTAACGACCAGCGGTGTCGACGAGCACGGCGTTATTGGCAAAATACCAGTCACAGTGGCGCGTGCCTCGAGGGTCACGGGTGAGTGTGCGCCCGGCCTTGTTGAGCGGAAACTCGAGACCTGAAAAGTCCAGCAGGCTGGTCTTGCCGCTGCCTTCGGGGCCGATCAGCAGGTACCACGGCAGCTCGGTGCGCCAGTGCTCGCTGCGACCGCGATACAGACTCGATGTCTTCAGTGTTTTCATCGCGTCCTTGAAACGCGCCGTCAGCTCAGCTTTCTCCTCGTCCATCTGATCGTCGCGCAGGATGCGCGCCTGACCGTCCTCGCTGTCCTCAACCGCCTTCTTGCGCTCTCCGGCACGCCAGCTGACATAGACCATGGCAAGGCCCCAAAGCAGGAACAGCGAACTGATGGTCAACAGCCGAGAGCTTGAGCCCTCCCAGAACTTTCGGTCGTCAACCGCCAGGGCCGGCCCGACGAACCAGACCATCAGCGCCACGAGCAATACCAGCAGCAGCGTCCACACCCACGTCTGACGCAAAAACGCGCCGGTTTTCTTGAAAAGGTTTTTCATCACACGTCTCTGTTTACGGCTGCGGCTGCGGCTGCGATTGCGCTTGCGGCTGCGGCTGCGATTGCGATTGCGAGTGAACGGCAAGCTGATCAAACGGCTGATAAGGTTGCAGGACGGCGTTCCGGTGTTCGCCCAGCACCCAGGCGAAGCCCGAATACATCACAATCAGGCAGACCAGGGTGAAGCCCACCACCATCCAGGTGGGTACGATGCGCACCAGGCTGCGGCGCCGGTTGTTCAGGCCTTCCCAGTGGGGTGACAGCTCGCGAGGCGCATCACCACGCAGATGACGAATTTGTCGGTAGACCGCGTCGCGAATGTTCTCGAGTTCCTGCACGCCGCGTGTCTGCACCCGGTAGCGGCCCTCGAAACCCAGCGACAGGCACAGGTACATCAGCTCCAGCATCGACAGATGCTTCACCGGGTTTTTCGAGAGTCGATCCAGCAGCTGGAAAAACTTTTCGCCGCCAAACGTTTCCTGGTGAAACCTGCTCAGCAGGCTCATCTGCGACCATTCGCTTTCATTGCCCCAGCCGCTTGTGACCACGGCCTCATCCAGCGCCGTGCAGAGCACATAGCGGGCGCCCGCGACCTGACTGCTCTCGGCGCCGTTGAGTAGTGCGCGCGCCTCAAAGGATTTCATCACGCGGGTCAGATGCTCATGGAGCGCGTTCATATCTTGCGGGAGGTCACCGCTCTTGAGCCGTACAACCTCGGACAACAGCTCCGATGCAGCGGCCACAAGCGGGTTCATGCCGACATTGAAGGTCTGCGCCGGGCGCAGGTGCGCGGCGTAGATCATGCGTTCTTCCAGTTGCTCGAAGCGCGGCGGCGGCGTGGAGTCCGTGATCGGTGTCGATGCGGGGCCATGACCCTGGCGGCTGACCAGCACGGTTTTGTGGTCCTGGCGGTAATCGTTATCCTTGATCATGACGGTCAGTTCCTGATGGCCCAGAACTTGAGTTCAAGCTCGGCGAACTCGCCGGACACGTGGAACGCGAAACCACCGGAGCGCTCCAGCTGCGCCAGGTCTTCGGAACTGAGTTCGAGGACGAAGTAGGTTTTGTTCGAATGAAACGCAATTTGTCGCGGCGCCACCGGCAACGGGGTCAGCTTGATGCCGGGCAGGTGCAGGTTCACCAACTGGCGAATACGCTCCACCGGTGCAACCTTGAAATGCGCGGGCAGACGATGGCGCAGTTCCTCGGAGTCGCAATTGGCACTCGCCGCCAATACAAACGAGGCCGAACCCAGCAGCGTGCGATCGTGCAGCGGCGAGACGGTAATGCCGTATTGACGCGGCTGGAGCACCAGCTCGATAGCGTGCTGCTCCAGCACCATCGACAGCATCTGCCGAAGCGCTTCCATCAGCGTACGAAAGCTTTCCCCTTGATCATTGTGCCGATAGCGGCTGTCCAGACGCGGCCGCTTGCTGTCGCTGGAGAAGGTCGCCAGATCGCCCAGCAGGGTCAGCAACACGCGGTAGAGTGCCTCCGGATGCACGTGTTCCAGACCCAGGTAGTGACGCAGCAGCAGTTCGGCACGATTGATCAGCTGAAGCATCATGAAATCGCCCACTTCCGCGCCAGCGACCGTGCCGCTGGAGCGGATGCGCTCGGCAATGCTGTCGCCCCGGTGACTGAGCATGCTGATGACTTCCTTCAGGCACGACAGCAGATAGCTGGAGGTATGGGACTGGAGGTAGGTCGGCACGAAATCCGGGGCGAGGCTGATCACTCCGTCAGGTGAGGTGTCGAGCACATCGCAGATCTTCATCTTGACGTACGCGTGGTCGCTCTGCTGTTCGCCCAGCAGCAATCTGAAGTCGGGACGACCGCAGCTGACCTGACACGCCGCGTCATCACCTGCATTCGAGTCGGCGACTTGGGCTTCATAGGCGGTGTAACGCGCCAGCACATCGGACTGCTCCGGTCGTCGGGCTTCCACGTGATTGCCGGTGACCAACGGCAGGGCCAGATAAACAGGCGTGCTGGTCGTATTGGGTGGTATGTCGAGGGCCAGCGACGCCGTGGTGCCACCCAGCTCGAACACGCTGCCGTCAGGGAGGATGCCCGACGCCTGGCTGATTACCAGTTTGCCCATATTGAGAAACTGCAGGTCGATCTCCAGCGTGAGGAATCCCCAACAATAGCCGCCCGTTAACCGAGTGCGGATTTTCAGCTGGTGGTCGTAATAGCGGTCGTTGTGCTGGAAGTGCTGCGGACGCAGCAGCATGCCCTCCTGCCAGATGACTTTGTGAGTATTCATGGCCGGTCAACCGCCTCGGCCAGCACTTCATGGGAAGGCCGAATGCCGCTCTCGTCAAGGATCAGATCGATCTCGGTAACGGCTTGAGGCGCGAGATTGAGCGTGGAGCGCCACGAGGCTCGGGACAGGTCGCGGTACGCCGCCACAACGCCGACATAGCGACTGCCCTTCTGCACGCTGAGCTTGAGGTCGACCGTCTCGCCAGGGCGCAGCTCAAGTTCTTCGGTGGCGACCATATCCGGTGCCAGAGACTCTTTGGCCCGCTCATACAGGCTGAAAAAATCAGCGTTCTCGAAGGCCACCGCGTGTTTGAGCTCGTACAGCCGGACCACGATCGGTGACGGCCGGCCGTTGAGATCGGGGTTCAGCTGATCACTGGCCGTGAGCCTGAGGTTGAGTTTGGTCAGGTGGGAAAACGGCGACAGCGTCGAGCAACCTGCAAGCATGAGCACGGCAATCAATGCAGTCAGCGTGTGTGGAAAGACTATTGAACGGCGAAACATGCGCTTCATCCCTGATGATATGTATGGAAGGTGGAAATCAGACGAATTTGCTCTTCGTAGGCCTGGGCGAAGTCTCGCGCCAGCAACCGCTCGCTCCAGTCGTTGTCCTGGCGCAACGCCTGGTGATAGCGGCCATAGGCTCTCCAGCGACTGCCGGAAGTTACGAGCAGTGGAGGGTTGTCGCGCTCGAATCGCAGGGTGAGTTGCTCTGGTGAAAAATGCTCAAGCGTGGCGCGGATTGCTGCGCGACTGGCCGCCAGCAAGGCCACCTGATGCGCCTGCACGTCATGAAAGGCTCGGTTTACCGTCAGATCAGCGGATAGTTGCCCGGGTTTGCCCGGTCGCAACAACGCCGACAGTGCCTCGCCAGCATCGACCGCCGACTTCAGCGGATTGCGCTGAGCCCCCTGCACGGTTGTCTGGGACAGGCGCAACTCGTTTTTCAGCTCGCTGCGCGAATGCAGGTTTCGCTGGAGACCGCCGACGCACTGCCTGAGCAACCGAGCGGCATTGAGCGCCAGCGCCTCACGGGCATCCTGATCAGGCTCGTCCAGTTCGATGCCCAGCGCCTCGGCAAACCGGTGCCAGAAATCATCGGGCTGGCGCTCCACTTCACTAGGCGCAGGCTCGGGTGCTGGCTGTGCCGAGGGATCGTCGACCAGCTCGGGTACGCGCAGGCTTTCCATATCCACCCGGGCATAGTCCGTGCGCGGTTGGCCGGTCTTGAGGGCGGCTGCTGGCGAAATCAGTTCGTCGATGTCTGAATGGACGCGTTCCTGCTGGTCGAGGGCATTCAGCGGGTCGAGGTCCAGAAACGAGTCGTCCGGGATGATGCTGCCGGCCGCATAAGTACGACCCACGTCAGCGTCAAAGGAGGCCGGGTCACGTGTGAGCCGGGCACGCAGCTCGAAATCGCCCAGCACATACAGACTGCCATGCTCGATGGGAACGGCCTGCCCCTTGGGCAGGCGCGCCCTGCTCTCCCCACTCAGCACGCCATTGCTGCTGGTGTCAGTGAGATAAAAGCCGCCATCGCGGTAGCTGATCGTGATGTGGTGGTGGGACACATGCCGATTGCGGTCGGGAATAACCCAGTCGCAGTCCGCGCCCCGTCCGATCACGCCGCCCGCCTGTCTGAAGGTCTTTTGGCACTGCTCCGCAGGCACAAACTGCCGGGCGCTCAGCATTTCGAAAACCAGTTCCACGGTGATGCTCCTTGGGGTCAGTTACCGCGGTTGGCCGCCTGGGGATCACCCAGCGGGCGATAGGTTTTGTCGTTGAACGTGTAATTGCCGCTGCAACCCGACAGGCCACAGAGAAGAGCGAGGGTCAGCAGAATGGCTTGCCGGTGACGAGCAAACATCAGAGTGTCTCCAGAGGTGAGCAAAAGGCGCCGACGGTTGGCGCGATGGAAAGCGAGTGGGGAAACAGTGATTCGTGCCTAGGCATTGACTTCACCCAGATTGATATTGAGGCGGCCAAGGCGGTACAGCAGCGTGCGCCTGGGCAGGCCAAGCTCACGCGCGGACAGGCTCTGATTGCCTTCGTTTTTACGCAGGCAATCGAGCAGCAAGCCGCGTTCCACCTGCTCAAGGCGTTCGCGCAGGTTCAGGCGGACATCATCGGGGGCAGCCTCCGCGCGTAGGGTGAAATGCTCGGCAAGCAATTGGCCCCCTTCGCACAGCAGAACCGCACGTTCGACCAGCCCCTTGAGCTCGCGAACGTTGCCGGGGAAGGCATAGCCGCACAGATGGTCGAGCGCCGCGTCCGACCAGCACAGTGCATCCCGTTGCAGAAATGCGCAGGCCTTGTCGGCGAAATGCCGGGCGAGATCGACGATGTCATCGCCGCGCTGGCGCAGGGCGGGCAGCTCGATGGGGAATTGCGAAAGGCGGTAGTAGAGGTCCTCGCGAAACGTGCCTTCGCTGACCATGACCGACAAATCCCTGTGGGTCGCGGCAAGGATGCGCACGTCTATCTTGTGGGTGTCGTTGGAGCCCAACGGGCGTATCTCGCCCTCCTGCAGCACGCGCAGCAGCTTGGCCTGCAGCGACAGCGGCAGGTCGCCGACTTCATCAAGCAACAGGGTGCCGCCGTTTGCAGCGTCGAAGAGCCCGGGGCGATTACGCGAAGCGCCTGTGAACGCCCCCTTGCTATAGCCGAACAACTCGCTTTCCAGCAGGCTTTCAGGCAGTGCCGCGCAGTTCTGCACGATGAACGCCTGGGAGCGACGCGGACCATAGTCGTGGATGGCACGTGCAACCACTTCCTTGCCGGTGCCCGTCTCTCCGCGCAGTAAAACGGTATACGGACTGTGCAGGACTTTACTGATCATCGAACAGGTCTGGCGCATGGGCGCGCTTTTGCCGATCAATCCGTAGGCGCTGACGCTTGGCACGCTGACGCGCATGGGTTGTGAGTCATCGACACGTCGTCTCAACCGCTGAAGCAGGTGCAATTGACGGAGCACGAACGTGCCCAGCCGGCCAAGGGAGTCGGCAAAAGCCTGCAGCTCGATAGACCGGCTGCCCGCGCAGACGAGCAGGCCCTCCACCCTCTCTTGATCGTTGAGGATGGGCACGCACAGCAGCGACTGCCAAGGCACCGCCCCGGTCGGCAGGAAGCTGGTTTCGTGCAGGCTGCCGGGCAAATCGGTGAGGCACACGACGCGGTTTTGACACAGCGCAAACTGCAGCAGTTGCTCACCCTTGTAATCGGCGGGCAGGCTTTGTGCCTCACGGGGTTGCAAGCGCCCCTCAAGGCACTCGGCGGTCATCCCCAGACACGTATGGGCTGCGTCCAGAAGATAAAGCTGTGTCAGCTCGCACCCGCTCAACTCGGCAAGTCCAAGCACGAGACCGCCCAGCAGCGCAGCATCGTCGGCGGCGCACGCGAGCCGGGCGAATTGCTCCAGCAACGCTTCTGCGTAGGCCAGTGGCTGCGGCACTTGAATGAACATCGCGCCCACCTCAGGCAAACTCGCAGGTCACGGTAGCTTCGTGATCCAGGGTTGCGTGCACGGACGTGAGACGTTGACCTGCCGCCATCGCGTCGAGCACCCGGTCAGCCACCCGGGGAAGAACATGCAGCTCCAGCAAGTGGTCGATCAGACGTGCGCCGCTGTCACCTTGACTACAGCGCTCAGCCAGATGATCGACCAGCGCCTCGGAAAAGGTAAACGCCAGTTGACGGCGGTTCAGACGCTCGCCCAGACGTCCCAGTTTGATCTCGATCAGCTCACGCAGAACCGACCCGCTCACCGGGTAGTACGGGACGACGCGCATGCGTGCGAGCAGTGCCGGTTTGAAATGACCCGCGAGGACCGGACGAATATTTTCCTCAAGCACCTGCGCAGCGGGACGTGCGCCCTCTGCGCAGAGATCATTGATGAGATCGCTTCCTAGGTTCGAGGTCATCAGGATCAGCGTGTTGCGGAAGTTTATCTCCCGCCCTTCCCCGTCATTGGCCACGCCCTTGTCAAAGATCTGATAGAACAGATTCAGCACGTCCGGATCAGCTTTTTCGACTTCATCGAGCAGTACGACGGAATACGGTTTCTGCCGCACCGCTTCGGTGAGCATGCCGCCTTCGCCGTAACCCACGTAGCCCGGCGGTGCGCCAATCAGACGCGAGACAGTGTGCTTCTCCTGAAACTCGGACATGTTGATGGTGGTGATGAAGCGCTCGCCGCCGTACAGCAAGTCGGCAAGCGCCAGCGCTGTTTCAGTCTTGCCGACACCGCTCGGCCCGACCAGCAGGAACACGCCCACGGGTGCATCAGGTTTGTTCAGACCGGCTGCAGTAGCACGCATCGAACGATCAAGGGCGTGCACCGCTTGCTCCTGACCGCGGATGCGAGCGCGCAGGTCAGTCGCGAAGGTGGCGACCTTCGCGTTGTGCTCTCGCGCCAACTGCGCCAGGGGCACGCCGGTCCAGGCACTGATCACTTCGGCGACAAGCCGCGGGCAGACCTCAAAGCTCACCAGCCGCTCCTGGGCCTGGGCCTGAGTCAGGGCGTGGTGAATCTCATCACGGGCGGCTTGAAGCTCTTCGACAGTTTGCGCTTCATCGACATCACGGGCCTGCGCCAGTTGCTGCCGCAAGCCCAGCAGGCGCTCGGCCAGTCCTTTCTGTTCCAGCCAGAGAGATTCGAGAGCGAGGCTTTCTTCATCCGCAACCCGCAGACGGTCTTCCAATGCATCCAGTGCCGGAGGATCGATGGACAAACCGGCGTCGGCGTCACGAAGCAGTGCGTGGCGCTGGCGACTGCCTTCTGCCAGTTCGTTGCGCAGACGCTCAAGACGTTGGGGCGCGGCGGCGAGGCTGATGCGAACGCGCGCGCACGCCGTGTCGAGCACATCAACGGCCTTGTCCGGCAATTGGCGACCGGCGAGATAGCGGGCAGACAACTCAGCGGCGGCCACCACCGCATCGTCCCGCAAATAGATGCCGTGGCTCCGTTCGTAGACCTGAGCAAGGCCACGCAAAATGGTGACTGCCTCATCGACGGTCGGCTCGTACAGCCGCACCGGCTGAAAGCGACGGGCCAGTGCCGGGTCTTTCTCGACGTATTTTTTGTACTCGGTCCAGGTGGTCGCCGCGATGGTGCGCAGTTCGCCACGCGCCAGGGCCGGCTTGAGCAGGTTGGCCGCATCGGACCCGCCCGCGTCCCCACCGGCCCCGATCAGGGTGTGGGCCTCATCGATGAACACTATGATCGGCCTGGGTGACGCCTTGACCTCGTCGATCACGCCCTTGAGCCGACGTTCGAATTCCCCTTTGACACTGGCGCCGGCCTGCAACAGCCCCACATCCAGCGCCAGCAGCTCAACACCGTTTACTGCCTGCGGCACTTCCCCGGCGACGATACGCAACGCCAGCCCTTCAACAATCGCCGTCTTGCCGACACCGGCGTCGCCCACGACGATCGGATTGTTTTTCCGCCGGCGAGCGAGAATATCCACCATTTGCCGAATGGCGTCGTCACGGCATAGCACCGGGTCGAGTTTGCCGTCCCGGGCCTGCTGGGTGAGGTTGTGGGTGAAGCGCGTCAGCAATGATTCGACGGCCGCACCGTGCTTGCCCGCGCCGGAATGCGCGTTCTGCGACAAGGCGAATGCTTTCAATCGCTCGATATTCAGTCGGGCGAGCAATGCCTGATAACGACTGCCTGCGTAACGCGTGGGGTTGAGCAATAGCGCAAGGATCAGCGCTCCCTGCTCAACCTGGGTCTGGCCCAGTTCAAGGTTGGCCACCAGCAACGCATCCTGCAGCCACTGCACCAGTTCCGGCGCAAATACCGGGTTTCGGGAGGCACTGTTTCCCATCCGCATCTGCAGCACGGCGCCGAGTTCACCCGCCTCCACACCGGCATCCTGGAGTGCACGGGACAGCAGGCCCTGTGGGCGTTCCAGCAAGCACAGCAACAGGTCCTCGACAAGGACCTTGCTGCCGCCGCGTCCCACGCAGCGTTCGGCGGCGTGCTCCAGGTCGCGACGGCTTTCGGCGTCGAGGGCCTGAATAAGTTGTTGCAGGTTGACGTTACTCATCGTTCGGCTGTCCTTAATGATTGGCTGCCCAGGGTCACCATGCCGTCCGCGCGTTCGCGGCCCAGCCAACTGGTCCATCCCAGGCGACACGCGTTCTGTCCGGCCAGGCGCAGTTCGCGAATTTCTTCCTGACGCAACGCCAGGCGGACGTCGTAGTCCAGCGGGTCACGCAACGTGAATCGCACCAATGCGCACAGCGGTTGGTAACCGGTGCCGATTGGCAGGAACTCGTGGAAACGCTGCCAGCCAAGCTCTCGAACATGGATGCGGAACTTGCCACTGCGGTCGCGAACGTGTTTGCCCAGCACCAGGTCCTCACCTAGCTGGCTGTTGGCTCGGCCAAGGCTGTTGCGCTGCTCTTCGAGAATTTCCACGCGACGCTCCATGCATTGTTCGATCGTGAGTTCTGCGTGTTTGAAGTAGTACCGCAGCACCGACTCGATCAGCGCTGCCGAATGCGCGCGCAGGCTGAGCAAACCCAGGTACGGCAGCAGACGCTTCCAGTTCAGCTCACGCGCCTGTCGAATCTCTTCGCTGCCCAGTCCGATGAGTGCGAACAACTGCGACGAAAACGGATCGATCGCGCCGCTTTCAAAACAGGCGCGGTACCGGTATTTCTTCCAGATCGGCAACATCAGCCGATGCAGGCGATGGTGAAACAGATCGAGGAACTGACGGGTCGGATTCCCCTCCTCGTTGTCCCCCAGTGCCTGCTCGCTATAAAACGCAGGCAAGGGTGATCCGGACCCGACAAGGCCCGGCAGGTTGAAGCGCAGGCGTGCACGCATCAGCCCGGACTCTTCAAAAAACTCCACGCGGTCCACATCACTTCCCGGAAAGCCCAGGCTCGGGTTGGCCTGGAATTCCAGCAAGTCATACAAGTCGTCATCGTTCAGACGCGGGTGCTCAGTTCGCAGCCGGTCGATGACCAGCAAGACGGCCTGAAACAGCGAGTATTCGCGTATGCCTTGGGTCAGCCCGCTCAAAGCAGGGGCTGCAGGCCCATGCGGGGTGTCCATTGGTACACCTCTCCCTGTGTGCTTCTTACCCGCAGCTCGTGATACGAATTGAGGCTGGCGTAGAGCGCAAAAAACTCATTGAGAACAGAAGCGAACACGAACACGTCGCCCTCACCGATATAGCCCTGGGGGTCGATGGTCAGCTCGGTGCGCAGGCCGCGGACCGGCAAGCCTTTGTGCAGGCGGTCGACATGCTGATGGCTGATCGACGTGAGCCCACCCAGCAGGCGCTTGCTGACCTTCTCCGCGTGCGGGTCGTAATAGCGCGGCAGGTCGTATGTTTCGAGGACCACCTTCAAGGCGTTGACGTCCGCCAGGGACAGGTAGTTGAGCGACATGTTGCTGATCAGCTTCCACAGGAAGTCGCGGTTCAGCGGCGGCGCATAACTGGGCGTGGCCGGGGTGATATTGCGGAAGGTCAGAAATTCCGGTGTCTGTTCGCAGGCGATGCAAATGTCACCCAGCTTGAGCGTGCGCGGCAGGTTCTGATTGGTGCACATCATTTCGATCGACAGTGTTTCAGAGGCTTCGGTGTGACGGATGCCGAAGCTCAGGTAGGTGTCGAGGCCATCGTGCAGCGATGATGAACGCTGGCGAATGCTGTAATGCGGACGGCGATTCGGCACATCGAAACTGGGGTCATGCTCGAAGGACTCGAATGGCACGTACGCCTCGTACCCCAAGCCACCGGGTTTCCAGCCGATCACGGATTCGACTGAAAACACACCGCAATTTTCCGGGCTGTAGAGCGCCGGCGCCAACAGGTACTCGTCCTGTTTGCCCTCAAGGCGTATCGGCGAGGCATCATGCTTGAACAGGTTCACGACCGGCGTGCAATGGAGCTTCACGTTGTCCAGCGTCGGGCGCAGACGCTGCACGCCGCTCTTGCGAATGTCGAAACGCAATTCAAACCCGCGCGCCTGTTTCAGCGTGTCTTCCGGCAACGCAGCGAGCAGGTCCAGGCCCTTCACGTCCACGAACAGAAACTTGTCCTGGAAGGCGAAGTATTCCTGCAGATAGCGATAGCCGCGAAAGGTATTCAGCGGATACGGGATCAGCGCTTCGTCTTCGGCAAACCCCACGGGCTGGATACGATCGACAGGGACGTTGAATGCCATGGGTATGCCGTTGAAGCCCTTTACAGGCTTGCCGTCGCCGTCCAACGGGACCAGCTCAATCTTCTCCAGATTGCGCAGAAGGCTCAGGTAGAGCATCTGACTGATGTAGCGCTCGCCAGCAAAATGCAGGCGCAAACGGCTTAATTCCAACTCACCGAGATGGCCTTCGCCGCTCACCTCCAGGCGCAGGCTCAGCAGCGAGCCTTCGCCCTTGACCGAGTACCCCAGTGCCACCAGATCAAGCGCCTGAACGTCGGTTGGGTAGCAGGTGCGGAAGCGGCACTGCACGCCATCGATCGGCACGCTGTCCACCGGCGTATCGCGCTCCACCCTCAACGCAGGCCCTGCCAGTTTCAACGGGTCGAACTGGAGAATGCTGAAGGCCGGCAGCGGCTGCATGTAGTTGGGCCACAGCAGCCGCATCAGCGAATGGCTGAGCTCAGGCAGCTCGTCATCGAGCTTCTGCCGCAGGCGTCCGGTCAGGAACGCGAAGCCTTCCAGCAACCGCTCTACGTCAGGGTCCCGGCCGGCCTGCCCCAGAAAAGGCGCCAACGCCGGACTGCGCTTGGCGAATAGACGACCTAGCTGGCGCAGCGCGGTGAGCTCGCTTTGGTAGTAGTGGTTAAAGGACATGGTATTACCTTCGGGCGCAGCTGTTTGGTTCAAGGGTGGGCGGCGCAGCGAGACTTCCTGCTAGCGCCTTGTGTGATCCGGTGCAGCCATGTGCAGCGGGTTACTGACATCAGGTTTTCCTGTGATTGACCTGTACCTGACCGCCGCCCTCCAGACGTGCGGCGAAAGTGACCTGGCGCTTGAAACCCTCAACCTCCAGCAACCCTTCTATACGGAAGGCGAGACGAAGCTGATCGTTGTCGTGGGGCAGCGCGATGACCTGGACGCTACTCAGGCGAGGCTCGTAGGTTTCGATGAAGACTTCGATAGCGAGCCGCGCCTTGGTCAAAGCGTCATGAAGGCTCAAACGCATGTCATTGAGATCGGGCAGCCCGTAGTCGGTAAGCGTCTGAACGCTGCCCGCCCGGGTGCTGAGCATCTTGGCCAGATGGGCAGCCACTGACGCCGTCGCAGAATCTTCGCGGCTCCAGCCGACGCGCTTGTCTGCGTCGCCGCCCAGGCGTTCGAAAAGGCTGCCGTACCCAGTCATGCATCGAATCCCTTCACTCTTTGTCCAGCTTGCCCACCAGCGACAGGGTGAAATCGGCGCCCATGTATTTGAAATGCGGGCGCACGTTCAGGCTGACGCGATACCAGCCGGGCTCACCTTCCACGTCACTGACGATGATCTGCGCGGCACGCAGGGGACGACGACCACGCACTTCAGCACTCGGATTTTCCTGGTCGGCAACGTACTGGCGGATCCACTTGTTCAGTTCCAGTTCGAGGTCAGTGCGTTCTTTCCACGAACCGAGCTGCTCGCGTTGCAGGACTTTCAGATAGTGAGCAAGACGGTTGACGATCATCATGTACGGCAGCTGGGTGCCGAGTTTGTAGTTCAGCTCCGCCGCCTTGCCTTCCACACTGGTACCGAAAAACTTCGGCTTTTGTACCGAACTGGCGGAGAAGAAGGCCGCGTTATCCGAGCCCTTGCGCATGGTCAGTGAAATGAAGCCCTCCTCCGCCAGTTCGTATTCACGACGATCGCTTACCAGTACTTCGGTAGGGATCTTGGTTTCGATTTCACCCATGCTTTCGAAGTGGTGCAGCGGTAAATCCTCGACGGCGCCACCGCTCTGCGGGCCAATGATGTTCGGGCACCAGCGGAACTTGGCGAAGCTGTCGGTCAGCTTCGTACCGAAGGCGTACGCCGTGTTGCCCCACAGGTAGTGCTCATGACTGTTGGCAACGGTTTCCTTGTAGACGAACGACTTGACCGGGTTCTCTTGCGGGTCGTACGGGTTGCGCAGCAGGAAGCGCGGCACCGTCAGGCCGACGTAGCGGGCGTCTTCCGACTGACGGAAGCTCTGCCATTTGGCGAACTGCGGCCCCTCGAAGTGATCTTTCAGATCTTTCAGGTCCGGCAGGCCGGTGAAGCTTTCCAGGCCAAAGAACCTGGGGCCGGCGGCGGCGATGAACGGCGCGTGGGACATGCAGGCGACGCTGGAAACGTACTGCATCAGCTTGACGTCCGGTGAGCTTGGGGACATGAAGTAGTTGGCGATGATCGCCCCCACGGGCTGCCCACCAAACTGGCCGTACTCCGCGGTGTAGATGTGTTTGTAGAGCCCCGCCTGCATGACTTCGGGTGAGTCCTCGAAATCTTCCAGCAAGTCCTCTTTGGACACGTTGAGGATTTCAATCTTGATGTTCTCGCGGAAGTCGGTCCGCTCGACCAGCAATTGCAGTCCACGCCAGGACGACTCAAGCGACTGGAAGTCCGGGTGATGCAGAATCTCGTCCATCTGGCGGCCGAGCTTGGCATCGATCTCGGCAATCATGCGGTCAACCATCGCCTTCTTGACCGGCTCACCCGCGTTTTGCGGTTTGAGCAGCTCTTCGATAAAGGCCGATACGCCGCGCCTGGCGATGCCATATGCGTCTTCATCTCGAGGCAGACGGGTTTCGGCGATGATGCTGTCGAGAATGCTGAACTCGCCGGATGCTTTGCTCTGCTGCTGCGCTGGTGTAGTAGTCATGATGTTGGTTCCTTGGCGGATGGACTCAGGTGTCCTGGGCGGCGGTGTTCAAACCCAGCTCGCCGAGGACGCGATCACGGGACTCGCCGTCGGCAAGGACGCCTTCGATGGCTTTGCGAAAGGCGGGCGCGTTACCCAGCGGTCCTTTTAGCGCCACCAGAGCGTCGCGCAGCTCCATGAGCTTTTTCAGTTCGGGTACCTGGTCAACCAGCGAAGCCGGATTGAAGTCTTTCATCGACTTGACGTGCAGCTGCACCGCCAGGTCTTCGTTGCTTTCACCTTCTTGCAGACGATTGGGCACGCTCAGCGTCAGGCTCAACGCCTGCTTGGCCAGTACCTCGTCAAACGTCATCTTGTCGATGCTGATCGGCTTGCGCTCTTCGACTTTTCGCTCGTCTTTACGCAGGGTGTAATCACCGATTGCGAGAAGCTTCAGCGGCAGCTCGATCTCTTCCTGAGCACCACCGGTGGCGGGTTTGAACGTGACATTGATACGTTCTTTAGGGGCTACCGATCCTTCTTTGGCCATGGCCGTTCTCCTGGTAATTGGGGCCTGAGGCCTATTCAAGTACGACTTCAAGGTCGAGATGGCACAGCCTGCGATACACCTCTTCCTTGCGCTCCCGGACCCCATGGCCCTGGGGCATTAATTCAAAACAGCTGTGCAAGAGATGCAGCACATCGAGCGCAAGATCAGGCTCCCAGGCATCGATACCTGAGTCCCGCAGGGTTTGATCCAGGGTGTCGAGTTGGGTCTTGGCGAGTTCGTACTTCCTGGCGGTGAAGCACAATCGAGCGAGGGCGAACTGCCAGAAAAATCGTGAGCGTCCGCCTTTGGCGCTGTGCAGGCCTTGCTTGAGGAGCTGCACTGCCGCTCTGAGGCCGTCCTTGCGCAACACCGACGCTGCGCATTCCAGGGCGGACTCCCAGGCGGGTTGCGCATCAGCAACTTCTACTTTGCGGGACGCACTGGCCGCTTGCAGACGAGGCATGACACTGGCGGTAATCCAGGCGCGGGTTGCCGGGTCCGCAAAAGGCACTCCGTCGTGAAAACGCAGTTCGATGACACCCGGCAGTCGCTGAATCAACTGCGCAAAATGGAGCTCTACCTCGCGCATTGCTGACTCCGCGTTCAACCCTTGCAGGCACTCCCAGACCATTCGCTGGCCATCGAACCAGAACGGCGCCTTTGCCAGGCTCGCCTCCAGTTCAAGAAGCAGATCGGCATGGCTGCCTTGATCGTATTTGTCCTGATAGCCTTTGAGCTTGTCTGCCGGGAGCCCACGAAGCGCGGTGATCTGCTCTGCATTACGTTCCGGGAGCGCCTCGATCGGCAGCCACAGCAACGTGCGATTGAGGCGCAAGGCGCGCAGATCGCTTGCTTTCTGCCTGAGCCACCAATCACATAGCGACCGCGCGCTGTCCTGCTGATGACGCAGCGCCTTGTGCGCCTCTTTCTCATCGTTGATCACAGCGGTTCGGGCGAATGACTGAGTAGCAGCCTGCATGACCTGCACCACAGCCACGCCAGATATACCGGCGTCCGGCGGACTGTCGGGCGTGCCCCGGGCCAGATGTTTCAAACGTCGAGAAATCGGCAGCAGCAAAGGCGCTTCAACACCCAGGTGCTGTGTAAACGCCGCATCGAGGCCTTCGAGGACTTCAACCAGACGACTGAACAACGGCAGTTGCTGTTTGATGGGAACGTTATCGTTGAGCGCCTGTTCAAGACGGGGGACCAGCCAACCAATAGCGGCGGAGCGCGTGCGGGCCTTCAGGGGATAAATTTCGGCCCAATGCTGCACGCAAAGATGGTGAAGAACCTCCAGCCCTGCCAACAGCCCCTGGAAGGACTCCCGCTGGCACAGCGCCCATGTCAGCCATACCGCGACGCGCAGATCTTTGGATTGAGTACGGAGCAGATTTTCGCTCTGTTGTTGCACCTTCAGCCAGTCGATCTGACCGTTTTCGTGAATGGACTGAGCCTTACCCAGTTCACTTTCCAAGGCCTCGTATTCATTTGAAAAACGCACGTCTTCACCCGCGAAGCTCTCTACCGAAACAGGGGCTCGAGCGGCGTCAAGGTAATACACAGAAAGTTGACTTGAATAAGACATGCTAAATCTTCGATATAAAATCACGTCAAATACAGCTGATTAATCTGCTGAATTAGCGGAATTATTTAGTGACTGCCTGAACGGTTGATATGTAACAAAACGTCTACCCTTCCGAGGCCGCAGATAATACTCAGCGCCCCTAGCGCTATCAAGCCATCTATAAACGAGATAATTCAATTTGCACTGTAGGAATTTTCCACAACTTATAACTGCGGGATGGCTCTCCTTCGATACGCTGTAGAACACGTGCACCTTTGGCGGAGTTCGTGACGAATGGACGACGCGCCGCGGCTTCCCGATTACGAAGAACAAGGAGTCGATCAAGCAGTCCGTGGACGGTTTGAGGTATCTAGCGAACAGCAGTGGCGCTGAGCCGCCATGCGCAAAAAATTGCGCACTCCTTTAGAAAAACACAGCTCCCGAGACCTTCCAGCCCAGGCGCAGCGGGCCTTAGAGCCGAGTGCGCAAGAAGTTGCGCAACACTGCGCAACTTCTTGCGCACATTCTCATGAGCAAGCCCGACAACCTAACGCACCAAGAACAACGCATCAATATAACCAATTGATTTACATGAATAATTCAAAGTCTGGCACAGAGATTGATATATCTCCTGCACCCAGAACGCTAACTGGCTTTCGGGGAATTTTATTTATGAGGCAAGGAGCATCTTCATGGCTACACCAGCATATATGTCCATCACAGGCACCAAGCAGGGCCTAATCACCGCAGGTGCCTTTACCGCAGATTCAGTTGGCAACACATACCAGGAAGGTCACGAAGATCAAGTCATGGTGCAAGGCTTTCAACATGAAATGATCATCCCGCGCGATCCGCAGTCGGGCCAGCCAACCGGCCAGCGTGTGCACAAGCCAGTCAAGATTACCAAGGTGTTTGATAAGTCCTCGCCACTGTTACTGGCAGCTTTGACATCGGGCGAGCGGCTGACCGAGATCACTATCCAGTGGTATCGCACGTCCGCAGCGGGTACACAGGAGCACTACTACACCACCAAACTGGAAGACGCGATTATCGTCGACATTAAAGACTACATGCATAACTGTCAGGATCCGTCGAACGCCCACTTCACTCATCTGGAGGACGTAGAGTTCACCTACCGCAAAATTACCTGGACCCATGAAGTTTGTGGCACTTCGGGCTCTGATGACTGGCGTTCGCCGGTTGCTGGTTAACTTCGGCTGACCGCCTCAAGACCTCGGCCGGGGATGCCGGCCGAGGTCTTTAAACAATCAACGGCAACTGAATTCTCTGACGTTCGGTCTCAGCGCCAGAAATTCCATCACATAGGGCAAAGGGATGCTGATGGATGCAGCGGACAGTTATGCTGAAGGCGCACTCCAGAGCCCCCAAAAGTGAAAAAGATGTGAAAAATCATCTTAGTCATATATGGTAATGATTCGCATCTTGATTCAGAATCGCGCTCCCCACCGTGCTTTCAGGAACGTCCATTGTGATCCCTCGCCTCCCCGCCTCCTTTATTCTGGCCGGTGTTGTCACCGCTATGTCCGCCGCCAACGCAGCCGACGACGTCACGTTGCCGGCGATGCAGATTCAGGACACCGCCGCACCGGACGACGGGCAAAGCGTGGGCTATCAGGGCAGGCCTTCTTCGAGTACCACCAAGCTGGGGCTGACCAACAAGCAGACCCCCCAGGCGATCACCACCATCACCCGCGCGCAGATGGACGATTTCAAAATGAACGGGGTCAAGGACGCCCTGCGCTCGGCGCCGTCGGTAACCGTCGAGCAAAGCGAAAGCGATCGCACGGAGTTCACCTCCCGCGGGTTCGACATCGGCAGTTTCGAGTACGACGGCATGGGCATGCCCTTCGCCCAGACGATCATGATCGGTGATCTGGACATGGCCGAGTTCGAGCAGATCGACGTGCTCCACGGCGCCAACGGTTTGATGAGTGGCACCGGCAACCCGTCGGCCACGGTCAACTTCATCCGCAAGCGCCCGACCCGGGATTTCCAGGCGCAGATCGACACCAGCGTGGGCTCGTGGGACAACCGACGCATCGACGTCGATGTATCGGGGCCGTTGACCGATACCGGCAACGTGCGCGGCCGCTTCATCTATGCCCACGACAAGGGCAACTCGTGGATGGACCGCTACAGCCACGAGAAGAACGTCGCCGCCGGTCTGCTGGCGTTCGACCTGTCCGACGCCGACACCCTGACCGTGGGTTTCACTCAGCACAACAGCGATTCCAACGGCAGCACCTGGGGCAACCTGCCGCTGGTCGACATCAATAACAACCCGATCCATTACAGCAGCCGCTCGTCCAACGTCGGCCAGCCGTGGACCTACTGGAACATGCACACCCAGCGGGCGTTTGCAGAATGGAAGCATGACTTCGGCAACGGCTGGAACGCCACGCTCACCGGCACCGGTATTACGGAATACCAGGACACCAACATGCTGTACGTCTCGAGTGTCACCGATGACGACGCCTCGGTTTTCGCCGCCCACACCACCAGCAAGGCGCATCAGTTGCTGGGCGAAGCGAAAGTCTCCGGACCGTTCAGCCTGTTCGGCCGCGACCATGAGCTGACCTTCGGCGCCGCTTACGGCCGCACGCACCAGAAAGCCCGGGAATACGATGCTGGCGGGGGCACCTACTTCGACACTTCGTTCGCCGGCATTCTCGCCGGAAATACCCCTTCGCCGCAGTTCGACTACACCAGTGACATCACCAACACGCAGAATTTCGAGGACCGGCAGAAAAGCCTGTTCGCCGGCGCGCGCTTCAGCCTGGCGGACGATCTGCACTGGATCGCTGGTGCGCGCATGCTCAGCGTCGACGGCACGGGCGAGAGCTATGGCACCGATCACTCACAGCGCGAACACGGCAAGGTCACGCCGTACACCGGCCTGGTCTACGACCTGACCCCGCAGTGGAGCGTCTACACCAGCTGGACGGAGATTTTCAATCCACAGTACGGCACGGTCGGCGTCGACGGCAAAGTGCTCGCGCCGCTGGAAGGCAAGAGCCTGGAAGCCGGCGTCAAAGGCAGCGTCATGGAAGATCGCCTGAACCTCACCGCCGCGGTGTTCAAGACCAAACAGAGCAACGTCCAGTCGGCGGACTTCATCGAGGTGGGCTCGCAGTTCCGCTACTTTACCGACGATTACAAGAGCCACGGCATTGAGCTGGAAGCGTCGGGCGAGGCACTGCCCGGACTCGACCTGCTGGCGGGCTACACCTATGTGCACATCGAAAACGACGATGGCGACAAGTCCCGCCGTTATGTGCCGACCCACGCCTTTCGCGGCATGGCCAGCTACCGACTGCCTAGTCTGCCCCAAGCCAGAATCGGCACCCGGGTCAGCTGGCAGAGCGGGATTCAGAACGACAACTACAGCGTTATCCGCCAGAACGCCTACGCGCTGGTCGACCTGATGACCAGCTACGACATCGACTCGAACTGGAGCACGGCGCTGAACTTCAACAACGTCACCGACCGCAAATACCTGACCTCGCTGTACAGCGGCACGGCCAGCAACTACGGCGCCCCGCGCAACCTGACGGCATCGTTGACCTGGCGCTATTGATCAGGGCCGGTGTCCGTGCTGGCCGCATGAGAAATAGTGCGGCCAGCGCCATCCCCTGTAGGAGCGCGCTTGCCCGCGATGGCTTCGTCCCATTCAACATCGCCGCCGACTGACACACCGCGAAGGCGTCGGCAGGTTCGACATCTTTGCCAACTGTTACACCGCCTTCGCGGGCAAGCGCGCTCCTACACTGATTTGCGTCGGCCGCGACAGTGTCGTCTGCCCAAGGCCTTGGCCGAAGGCGCACTGACCGGCGTCGGGCGCGAACCTGTCGCCTGCCGCGGGTGCGTACCGGCGAAGCCAGGCCGGTACGACAACTTTTTTAACACGCTCGCTTGACTTCCCTTTTCCAATCAGTAAGATAGCGCGCATTCCGCGATAGCTCAGTTGGTAGAGCAAGTGACTGTTAATCACTGGGTCCCTGGTTCGAGTCCAGGTCGTGGAGCCAGATAGAAGTAAACGAAAAGGCCAGCGCTTAGCTGGCCTTTTTCGTTTCCGATCGATTTCACCGGGTGCTCCCTGTCTGAAGCGGGACTGCATCAGCCCCGCTCCACCCCCAGCGTCAGGCCTTGGTGTAACGCAGCCAGACAGCACCGCCGTACTGAACTTCTGCCGACGTCAATTTCAAGTGAGCCGGTTGTTTCCAAGCCTCGGTCGACACCTCGAACGACGCCGGATGCTCGCCTCGCCCATCGATCAGCGGCAGGATCAGCACACTGACCTCATCGACCAACCCGGCGTTAACGAACGAACCGCTGACATGGGGGCCACCCTCGACGATCAGGCGCTTGCAGCCCAGCTCGCTCGAAAGGATCTGCACCACCTGCTGCAAATCGATTTCGCTCTTCCCGGCAAAAATATAAGACACCTGAATCGACTGCAGGTACGCCAGATAGTCATCCGACACGCCTTCGGTCAGCACTTCGACGACATGGGAATCCAGCGCCTGATTCTTCTTCCAGCCGACCTTGCCCTGGGGGTCAATGGACACGGCGTAGGCCTTGGCGTTGCGATCGGCGAAATAATGGCTGCGCTCGATCGGCCCCGAGGCGAGGCCTTTTGGATAGCCCTCGTCATGGGCAATTTCCTGCATGGTTACGCGCCCGCAGATCCAGGCATCGAACTCGAACGTCTGGGCGAGCTTTTCGTACAGGTCACCGGCGTCTTTCTTGAACGCACGATCCCAGCCGTCGGTGAGGGCATGACCGTCGAGGGAGGACATCATGTGGCAAATGACATAAGGCTGCATGGCAGGCTCCAGGCTGATAAGTGTGTAGAGCCGACCAGAATCCTGCCGCAATAGTTCATCCGTTTAGCCGCTTTTGCCGTTCCCGACCGCTGCCCATCATTGCCGGTGATGTAGACCATGAAGCCTATTGTCTTCAGCTTCGGCAGGGCTCGCGTAACATCGCGTCATCCCAGACCCGACACGGACTTAGCCCCATGACCCTGCACATCATCAACGCCCTCGCCCTCACCGCCGTGACCGTTTTCCTGGTCAACCGCGCGTTCGCCCTGTACGACCTGATCAATGCAGCGACGGTGTCCGAACATCACTGAGGCGCTGGAGGCCTGACGCGACAACAATTTAAGCAAGGCACCGAAATGCCAGGCCGCAATGGCCTGGCGGTCCCGCGATTATCGGCGGCTTAACGTTTCACCGATTTAGAAATTCGCCTTCAGCGCCTCAAGCCCCCCCTCGTAAACCCCCTTGAACAATTCCTCGACTTCCCCATCGGAAACACCGTCCGGCGTAAAGACGCCTGACCATTCCACCCAGGTGCTGTCGGCGCCATCCTCTTTGACTTTGAACGTCGCCAGATAGTCCTTGATAGGAAACGGTCCCTTGTCGATGGAATAGCTGTAAGTGCGCGCCGAATTGTCGTAGGTCTGCAGGCGCTCGATGATTTCAGCGCCGTCGTCGGTGGTCAGGTGACGAACGCGCCCGCCTTCCAGTGACTCGCTGCTCTTGATGAACGGCAGCCACGCGTGCAGCGAATGGAAGCCGCCGGTGAGTGCCCAGACCTTGTCGGCCGAGACCGGGATGTGCACGGATGCAGATGCTTGAGCCATGTTGTTTTCTCCAGAAGTGGGGGCAGCGGCCGATCAGCCAGCGCTGGATGGCGTGGCGGGGCCGCGCCCTCTCTAAATAAGGGGTAACCGCGCGCAATCTTGTCACGGTTACCGCTGCTTCGGGAGGGTGCGCGCCGCAAAAAGGCGGCGCGCAGCGTGTTACTTGGCGGTGAACGCCGAGTAGCTGTTCATCAGGTTGCGGTAGTTCGGAATGCGCTGGGACAGCAGGTTCGCCAAACCTTCCATGTCATTGCGCCAGTCGCCCTGCAGCTCGCACGCCACCGAGAACCAGTTCATCAGTTGAGCGCCTGCGGCACTCATACGTGCCCACGCGGCTTTTTGCACCACGTCGTTGAACGTGCCCGACGCATCGGTGACCACGAACACGTCGAAACCTTCTTCCAGCGCGCACAGGGTCGGGAACGCCACGCAAACGTCAGTCACGACGCCAGCGATGATGATCTGCTTGCGGCCGGTGGCTTTGATCGCTTTCACGAAGTCTTCGTTGTCCCAGGCGTTGATCTGGCCAGGGCGGGCGATGTACGGCGCGTCCGGGAACATGGCTTTGAGCTCGGGCACCAGCGGGCCATTGGGGCCGGTTTCGAAGCTGGTGGTGAGGATGGTCGGCAGCTCGAAGAACTTGGCGCAGTCGGCCAGGGCCAGCACGTTGTTCTTGAACTCGTTCGGCGTGAAGTCCTGGACCAGCGAGATCAGGCCAGTCTGGTGATCGACCAGCAGAACGACGGCATCATCTTTGTTCAGACGCTTGTAGGGAACGGTCATGATTGACTCCATTGAGTGGGTGACAGATGAGTACAAGGGCCAGCGCATCACGCTGACGGAGAGCCCCGCCGATCAGCGCCGACGAGGCCTTTCATGCTCTTTTCAATTGCCCTTTTGAGGCGCTGATCAGAAGGCGAAGCACGAACAGCCAAACGCGCCCCAGAAACCCTGAAAGTCGCTGACCGGCACTTTCGACTGACGCGCTTTGTCGTGGCTGTGGGCATGGACGCCGCAGGGACCGCTGCACTGGTGAACAGCCGCTGCCATCGGTGCGCCTTGACGCCAGTGGCCCGGCACCTTGGAGACTGGCGACCAGTCCGGCAGCACCGGCACGCTCGGCGGTGCCAGATCGTCGAACTCGCCGGCGCCGTACACCACCTTGCCGTCAACGATGGTCAGCACCGACTCGATCCACTTGATCGACTCTTCCGGCACGCTGAAGAAGTCCTGGGACAACGCCACCACGTCCGCCAGCTGGCCGACCTTGATCTGGCCTTTCTTGCCCTGCTCGGAGGAAAACCAGGCGCTGCCACGGGTGAACAGCTCCAGCGCGGTTTCCCGGGACAGGCCTTCCGGGTACAGCTCAAGGCCGCCGACGGTGCGACCGCTGACCATCCAGTACAGGGAAGTCCACGGGTTGTAGCTCGACACGCGGGTGGCATCGGTCCCGGCGCCCACCGGCACCCCTTCGGCCAGCATGCGCTTGATCGGCGGCGTGTGCTCGCCGGCCTTGGCCCCGTAGCGCTCGACGAAATACTCGCCCTGGAACGCCATGCGGTCCTGAATCGCGATGCCGCCACCGAGCGCCTTGACCCGCTCGATGTTCTTCGGCGTGATGGTTTCGCAGTGGTCGAAGAACCACGGAATGCCGTTGAACGGAATGTCGCGGTTGACCTTCTCGAACACGTCGAGCATGCGCGAGATTGATTCGTCATAAGTAGCGTGCAGACGGAACGGCCAGCGGTGCTCAACGAGGTGGCGCACCACCGGTTCGAGATCCTGTTCCATGCCCGCTGGTAAATCCGGGCGCGGCTCGAGGAAGTCTTCGAAATCCGCTGCCGAGAAGGTCAGCATCTCGCCGGCGCCGTTGTGGCGCAGGAAGTCATCGCCCTGGTGCAGCGTGACGGTGTTGGTCCAGTGCTTGAAGTCTTCCAGCTCTTCCTTGGGCTTCTGGGTGAACAGGTTGTAGGCGATGCGCACGGTCAGCTGCTTGGCCTCGGCCAGTTGCGTGATGACGGCGTAATCGTCCGGGTAATTCTGGTAGCCGCCGCCGGCATCAATGGCGCTGGTCAGGCCCAGGCGGTTCAGCTCGCGCATGAACTGACGCGTCGAGTTGATCTGGTACTCCAGCGGCAGCTTTGGCCCCTTGGCCAGGGTCGAGTAGAGAATCATCGCGTTGGGCTTGGCCACCAGCATGCCGGTCGGGTCGCCGTTGCTGTCACGGACGATCTCGCCACCCGGCGGGTTCGGCGTGTCGCGGGTGTAACCGGCCACCCGCAGCGCGGCGCGGTTGAGCAGCGCGCGGTCGTACAGGTGGAGGACGAACACCGGGGTGTCGGGCGCGGCCTGGTTGAGTTCTTCAAGGGTCGGCATGCGTTTTTCCGCAAACTGAAATTCGTTCCAGCCGCCGACCACGCGCACCCACTGCGGCGTTGGCGTGCGATCGGCCTGGGCCTTGAGCATGCGCAGCGCGTCGGCCAGGGACGGGACGCCTTCCCAGCGCAGTTCGAGGTTGTAATTGAGCCCGCCACGGATCAGGTGCAAGTGGGAGTCGTTGAGGCCGGGGATCACCGTGCGCTTGTGCATGTCGATGACCTGGGTGGCCGGGCCACGCTGAGCCATGATCTCGGCGTCGGAGCCCACGGCGACGAATTTCCCGCCGCTGATGGCCACTGCACTGGCCTTGGGTTTTTCCTGGTCCACCGTGTGGAAATTACCGTTGAAGAGAATCAGATCGACGTTCATCGCGCCTCCGTTGGCAGAAGAGTGGGACGCCCCGACGGCAAGGCCGGTGGCAGGCAGTGAAGAAAACAGTGCGGCGGCCGCGCCGAGCAACGAGCCTTGGCGACGAAGCGGCGGCGATCGCTGGAGGACGGTTGATCGGCCTCGTCATCCTTCATGATCGGCTCCGGCCACCGCCGCCGGCCGGGCATTCAGCCACGGCGCAAACAGCCGCGTCGCCCGCGGCATCAGCACATACACCACCAGCAAAACGATGGTGACGGTGACCAGTGCGGTGCTGATGACGTAATGGGCCAGCAGCGGGTACAGGCGAAACACCGGCCCCCAGACCAGCGGAATCAGCAGGGTCAGCGGGCAGATCACCAGAAAGGTCACGCAGGCCTGTTTCCAGCGCGGCGGCGGGTTTTCAGCGGCGGGGACGAACCAGAACTCGTTGTGCGGGTTGACCTCGGTGAGATCGCCGTCGGCCAGCATGGGCGATGCTTCCGCCACCAGTTCGCGGCGATGGGACGAGTCGAGCCAGCTGTGCATGGCGTCGGTCGAACAGAAGCGCAGCACGCAGGTGAACATGTCCAGACCGTCGGACTTGCCGCGTATGACGTCCACGCCCAGATGCCCGGGGTAACTGGCGGCCATGGCGACGATGCGGCGCAGCCAGGCTTCGTAGTGCGCTTCGAGGCCAGCCTTGATGCGGTGCTTGACCACCAGAGTGACGATCTCGTCGGCGGACAGTTTCGACGTCGGGACGATGTCGGCGGTGGTGGCGTAATCAGGCATAGCGAAGCGCTCCAGGCAAACCATGGTTGAGGGCAAGACGACCGGGGCCGGCGATCAGCACGCTGGTGAAGATGATCAGTAATAACCAGCCGAACTGGCCCTGTTCGATGCTCCACTCGCTGTGCACCACGACCAGCGCGATAAGCAGAAGAATGAGAATAGGCAGGCACGCCAGTCGCGCCAGTACGCCGGTCAGAATCAGCAGCGGGCAGAGGACTTCGGCGAAGATGGCCATGCTGAGGGTCAGGGTGGCGCCGAGGTGAAACGGGTCTTCGATGAGGGTCAGTTGGGTGTTGAAGTCCAGCAGTTTGGGCAGGCCGTGGACGAAGAGCAGGAATAGCGCGCCGGCGGATCTGAGGAAGAGCAGCCCGAGGTCTTGTGTGCGGTCATTGCAGGTTGAATAGGTCATTGCCCAGCCTTGATTTCTTGGGCCACATTTTTGCGGGGTATGTGGCCGATGAATTCAGTGTGACGGGGCGAAGGAGATGGGTATTGAACAGACGTGCTTTTGAGGGTCCAGATCTTCTTTAAGATCAAGAGCGTCTGCCTGGGGGCAGACTGTTTCGCCTTCGGCGACTTACTTTTGAAAAGCACCAAAAGTAAGCAAAAGTGCCTGCTCCTGGTTGGGTTCCTCCTTCGTCGGAATACCCTCACTCCGACGACGCTCCGTGGGCCCGCGCCGAACGGACATCCATGTCCTAGCGGCGCTCTCGCGGCATCCATGCCGCTCGGCCCACTCCGCGTCGTCTGTGTTCGGCCTGCACCCAAGTCGCGATGGGTGTCGTCTGGGAGTTTTGTGTTTAAAGATCAAAAGCAGATCAAGGGCTTGCCGGCTAAAGCCGGTCCTACGGGTGGACCGGGTGCCCTCGCGTGATGATCGTGCCCACGCTCCGCGTGGGCATGCATCCTGTGACGCTCCGCGTCACGCCCCCGGCTTGATGCGCATCTTTTGCAGGACGCGGAGCGTCCGAGGCGGCGTTACCACGCGGAGCGTGGGATCGATCGAAAATGTCGGCGCCTGAGCTGGCCTCTTCCCGGCTGAAGCCGGTCCCACTCAAAGCACCGCGTACACCCTGTGGAATCGCCTCCGACTGGAGGACCGGCTTCAGCCGGGAAGCCTTTGATCTGCTGTTGCTCTGCTGTTGCTCTGCTGTTGCTCTGCTGTTGCTCTGCTGTTGATCTTCTTACACAAAAGGCCCAGTCACCGCCAATCGCGACTTGGGTGCAGGCTGAACGCAGGTCTCGCGGAGTGGGCCGAGCCGCATGGATGCGGCGAGAGCGCCGTCAGGACATGGATGTCCGTTCGGCGCGGGCCCACGGAGCGAGACCGGGAGTGAGGGTACTCCGACGAAGGAGGAGCCAAGCCAGGAGCACAAGCCCTTGGTTACTTGGGGCTTTTCCAAGTAACTCGCCGAAGGCGAAACAGTCTGCCCCCAGGCAGACGCCCTTGATCTTAAAGATCTCGCCTCACGGCAAAGGCCGCGTCTCCTGAGACATAAACTCGGTGATCCGCGAGCGCAGCCACCGCTCCGCCGGATCGTTATCGTGAACCCCCGCCCACACCATCGACAACTCCGCAGGCGCGATCGGGAATGGCGGATCTTCGGCCCGCAACGCGCAGCCCTCAATCAACGCGCAGGCAGCGTAATCGGGCACGGTTGCGATCAGCTCGGTGCCGGCCAGCAACGCCCGCAACCCACTGAACTGCGGCACCGCCACCACCACCCTCCTCGCCCGCCCGACTTTCGCCAGGTCGATATCGATATTGCCGCTCAGGTCACCGGAGAACGACACCATCGTGTGCGGCCGCTGACAGAACTCGTCCAGCGTCAACGGCTCGGGGCGGTTGTCGCCGCGCAATACTTTCACGCCGATGTCCCGCAGCTTCTTGCGCTTGGCGTTGGCGGGCAGCTCGGTGGTGTAGCTGATGCCCACGGAAATCTCCCCGGACGCCAGCAGCGCCGGCATCAGCAGGAAGTTGGCACGACGCACCACCACGATAATGCCCGGCGCTTCTTCACGCAGACGGTTGAGCAAGGGCGGGAACAGGCCGAATTCGGCGTCGTCCGACAAGCCGATGCGGAAGATGTCGCAACTGGTCGCCGGATCAAATTCCTTGGCCCGACTCACCGCCCCGGAAATGGTGTCCAGCGCCGGTTGCAGCTCCTTGAGGATGGCCAGCGCCCGGGCGGTCGGCTCCATGGCACGACCGTTGCGCAGCAGCAAAGGGTCGTCGAACAGGTCGCGCAATCTGGCCAGTGCCGCACTGATCGCCGGCTGGCCCATGAACAGCTTCTCCGCCACCCGCGTCAGGTTGCGCTCGAACATCAACGCTTCAAAGATCACCAGCAGGTTCATGTCGACGCGGCGCAGGTCGTTGCGGTTCATTCAGCGATTCCGGTTGGGCGATGTCAGTTGAACGTTTTCGGGAGGCCTGACGATGCCAGACCGGCGCAGCTATACACCGGCGCCGAGGGGATGTCTTGAACATCGGTGCTGTCGTCCGTCAAACGCAGTTGCAAGGATAGCCGTCTTCAGCAGGCATGCGCGCCCTGCGCCACACACCCTTTAGCGGACAACAGGGTCATGGTCCGACGCCAGCTGAACGGGGTCAGCCCCACCACGCGGGAGAACACCCGGGTGAAATGGGACTGATCGGCAAAGCCGCAATCCAGGCTGATCTGCGAGATGGTGAGCACCGACTCGCCGAGCAAGGCCCTGGCCTTGTCCAGGCGCATCTGCAAGAACCAGTCGCGGGGCGACAGGCCGGTGTTCTTCTTGAAGGCGCGCGAGAAGTGACTGCGCGACAGCGAACATTCGGCGGCAATCCGGGCGATGGACAGACCCTTGTCCATCTGACTGGACATCAGGTCCTTGGCCCGGCGCTCCTGCCAGGGCGACAGGGCGACGCGCTCGAGAACGGATTCAGGGTTCAGGGAAGGGTTGAATGCAGTCATGCCAGGCGCTCCAGCTTCACAGTCAGCGGTGCGTGAAGTCTGCTCGGCACGGTGCTTAAAGTCCTTTTCAGGGTATTAAACGTTCTGAAAAGTCGTACGACGACGTGCCTCTCTGCGGTGCGTCGAGCCGGTCTTCAATTGGACGTACTGCACAGCGCGCACGTTGATGAGCCGTTGGCGTTACTCGAGGATGGGCAAAGTGAACACCAGGGTTGCACCGCCATAGCGCGCCGGCATGGCGTAGAGATGGCCGCCGTGGGCGCTGATGATCGAATGACAGATCGCCAGGCCCATGCCCATGCCTTTGTCCTTGGTGGTGAAGAAGGCACTGAACAGCTGATTGATGTTCTCCGGCTCGATGCCGCGCCCGCTGTCTTCAACGCTGACCACCACATAGTCGCGACCCACCACTTCGCTGGTGATCGACAGCCTCCGCAGCACGTGATCCCCTGCGCTCATGGCGTCCAGCGCGTTGAGGATCAGGTTCAGCACCACCTGCTGCAATTGCACGCTGGAGGCGCAGACCCGCAACGGTGAGCAGGTCAGGTGGGTCGTCATCAGGACCCGCTGCTGTTCGACCTCGACACCGGTCAGCGCCACCACATGGCGAATCACGTCATTGACCAGCAGCCGGCGCCGGTGATGCGGGCCCTGCCGCGCCAGGCTGTGCAGCGCATTGACGATTTCCCCCGCGCGCCGGCCCTCGGCAACGATGTCGCGAAGCGCGGACAAGGCTTCATCCACCTCCGGGTTATCGCGATTGAGCCAGCGAATCCCGGCGGCCGCGTTGGACACCATCGACGCCAGAGGTTGGTTGATTTCGTGGGCAATGGACGCTGCCAGCTCACCCATCACCGTGGATTGAGCCACCTCGGCGAGCCTGGCCCGGGCGCCGCGCAGGGCGATCTCCACATCCCGGCGTCGCGCGTTCTCCTGCTCCAACTCCTGTTGCAGGCGCGCGGTCTCGAGGGCAATCGCTGCCTGACTGGCAAGCAGTTCCAGCACCTCGGTGCGACAGACCGTGAACACGCCCGGCGCGAGGTTGTTTTCCAGGTACAGCACGCCGAGCACCCTGCCCTGTTTGACCAGTGGCACGCACAGCGCCGAGCGCACCGGATGCTGGCGCACGTATTCATCGGCGCCAAAGTAGGCATCGGTGCAGACATCGTCCAGCACCAGACGCTGGCGGGTGCGCATCACCCGGTACAGGATCGACAGCGGCAGGTGCTGTTTGTCGGGAACCCTGTCCGTCAGTTCGATGCGCAAGCCGTCCACGCCGCCCTGGCCAATTGCGCAGATTACCGGGGCTTCATCTTTGACGAGCAACAGCAAGGCTCGTTGCGCACCGGCATGGATGATGGTGTTACGCAGCAGGGTTTCGATCAGCCGGTCCTGCTCGCTTTCGTCGCGCATGGCGTGAGCCGATTTCATGACCGAGGACAAGTCCAGAGCGTCGCGCCCGGCCAGGGCGATGGATGTGCTCGCAGATGACAGGCTCTCCAGCCCTGCCACAGGCTTCGGATCGGGACTGGGCGAGACGGCGGATGCGTCGTGCCGCCCGTCAGGCAGGTCGGGCTGCAGATCAGGAATGTCCCGGAATTGCTGCCACTGCTGGTGCATCTCGGACAGATCCCGATGCAACGCGGCAGCGCTCTGATAACGGTCCTCCGGGTTTTTTGCGATCAGCCGATGCACGAGACCGGCCAGCGGCGCGGGGATATCCCCTCGACGCTGGCTCAACGGCGGCGGGATGCGCGCCACGTGGCAGTACACCCACTCCACCGCATCGGCGGCCTCGAACGGCAGTCGGCCGGCCAGCCATTCATAAAAAGTCATGCCCAGCGCATAGAGGTCGCTGCGTTGATCAGTCCGACGCTGCAGCCGCTGCGACTGCTCGGGCGCCATGTAGCCGAGGGAGCCACAGGTGACGTCGGACACCGACAGCTGCGGCGCCAACTGCTCATCAACACTCAAGCCGAAGCCGCTGAGCCGCACCCCACCGTTTGCGTCTTCGATCAGGTTGCACGGCTTGATATCGCGGTGCAGCAGGCCCGCCTGGTGCGCGCCTGTTACGGCGGCAGCGGCAGCGATGGCCCGCTGCAAAAAGGCCTTGATGGATAGCGGCGCGTCGGGTTGATCATGCAAGGGCACGCCGCTGGCATCCTCCAGGACCAACAACGTACCTTCTGACCCAGACAGCAGCGCCACTGGCGGTACGGCCCATTGCGGCATCAGCCGGGGGGCCAGTGAAAATTCATGTTCCAGACGGCGGACCGCAGCGATCGGGGTGTCGGGAGCAGGACGAACGATGCGCCAGTGGCGATCTTCCGACGTCAGCGTGACCCGGTAATGAGCAAGTTCTCCGTCGACAAACAGCAACTGCCAGACGAGCTGCTCCAGCCACTGGGGCCCGAATGCCCCGGCGCTGGAGATAGCCGTGTAAGGCCCGTTGAAAATGCTGCTCATGAAAACCCTTTACTGGAATTCTGTGCGGCGTGCGACTGCCTGGCCAATGCCAGTCCCATTCATCACCGCAGACCCTGTGGGACCGGCTTCAGCCGGGAAAGCGTCGGACGTCACACCGCACATCTGAGGTTGCCCATGCCGGCGTATTCCCGGCTAAAGCCGGTCCCACTAAAAGCGCTGCATATCCCCGGGGTCATTTCGCCAGACAACCCAGCCGGTCGCTCAGCTTCAGCAGCTCAATGACATTGCGCGCATCCATCTTCGTCAGGACGTGCCTTTTATGCACCTTGGCAGTCACCTCGCTGGTGCCCAGATCCGCGGCAATCTGTTTATTCATCTTGCCGGTAATCAGCAGTGCCATGACTTGCCGCTCCCTCGGCGTGAGGCTGTCGAAACGTGCTTTGACACAGGCGGTCAGGCGGCGCTCGTCCATGCTCGTCGCGTCGCTGACCAGTGCTTCGCGCACCAGATCCAGCAGTTGCTCCGGCTCGAAGGGTTTGGTCAGGAACTCGCGGGCGCCGGCTTTTATGGCGCGCACGGACATGGCGATGGTGCCGTAGCCGGTCATGAAAATGATCGGAAAGGTCTGGCCGCGATCCGTCAGGGTCTGCTGCAGATCGAAGCCGGTGCCCTGGGCCAGATTGACGTCCAGCAAGAGGCAGATGGGCCCTTGGCTCAGCGGTTGGTCAAGAAACGCCTGGGCGCTGTCGAACACGTCGCAGACGATGTCCGCCGAATGCAACAGGCGCTGCAAAGACGTGCGGATGGCAGCGTCGTCGTCCACCACATAGACCTTGGGATTCACGCTCATAACAGGCTCATGACGGGTTGGCTCGCAGTAACGGGCGCATCAACTGCTGCAGCAACGGGCTGATCAACGGCTAATGGCCAGTGCTCTCTGATGCCGCGCATGATACCCGTCGGGTCCGGGCGGCACAGCCCTGATGCCTTGCAGCGTCGCCAGTGCCGACGGTGCGTCGCAATCCTGCGCACGGGGCGCGCTGACCTCCGTTGTCGCCAAAGTATCGTGGGCGCTGGCCGTCAACAGGCAGGCGCGGGTGGTGCCGAGCATCCGGTAGAAACGGAAAGGCCCCTGTGCGCTGACCATCAGCAGCGACTTGGTTGCCAGCCGCACGATGGAGTCCATGATGCAGGCGCGCGGCAAACGGGTGCATTGCAAGGCATCACACGCACGTTCCAGGGTGAAGCGACCGTCCAGCTCGGCCAGCCGCCGCAGCACTGTGCGCTCTTCGCGACCAAGCAAACGCAGGCTCCACGCCAGCGAAGCCTGCAGCGTTTGCTGACGCGGTGGCGCGGTACGCAGTGAAGCCGAGAGCATGTGCAGGCTGTCGTCGAGGCTCGCCACCAATTGATAAAGCCCCAAAGCGCAGGCCCGGGCGGCGGCCATTTCCAGCGCCAGCGGCATGCCATCAAGCCGACGGCAGATTTCACCCACCAGCTCGACGCTGTAATCGTCCAGCTCGGCATTGCCGTCGGCCGCCAGATGGCTGTCCAGTGCACGCCACTGACGCAGGAACAATTGCGCCGACGCACTGCGCAGAACAATGTCTCGGGAGGCGTTTAGTTCAGGAATCTCAAGGGGCGGTACTTGCAGGCTGCGCTCGCCGGCAATGCGCAACGGCTCGCGACTGGTCGCCACCGCGCGCACCGCCGGCGCGCCACGCAGGATCACCTCCAGCAGGCTGGCGACGCTTTCGACCAGGTGCTCGCAGTTGTCCAGAATGATCAGCCCCGGTTGCTGCTGCAGGTAACGGATCAGCCCTTGCAGATCAGGATCACCGCCGCTGCAGTCGAGGCCGATCGCGCTGGAAAACGCCTCCAGCAGCAGCTCGGCGCATTGCAGCTGCGCCAGGGGCACGAAATACACGGGGGTGCTGCCGGCGTCCAGCAGCGTCTGCCCCAGCTCCGCGGCCAGCGCGGTTTTACCGACACCGCCCGGGCCGATCAGCGTGACCAGCGCGCAGCCCTCCGCCAGGGTGCTGCTCACCTCGTCAAGCAACGCCTGGCGCCCGAGCAAGGCGACGCGGGCCGGCAGTCGGTGATTGCAACTGACGCCATGCAGCGTGGCTGGCGGGCGGGTTTCGTGTCCGAGGCTCTCCCCGCCCAGCAGCACATAGCCACGGCCGGGCACAGTGCGGATCTGCTCGCGGTCCGCCCCTAACGCCTTGCGCAGCGCGGAGATGTGCACTTGCAGGTTGTTCTCTTCAACCACGGTGTCCGGCCAGACACTCTGAAGGATCAGCTCCTTGCTCACCAACTGACCTTGATGACGGAGCAGCACGTCGAGAATATCGAAAGCGCGGGTGCCAATGCGCATGGCAACGCCGTCCTTGAACACGTCTCTGTGCTCGCGGGAGATCATCGTCTGACCGAGACTTATCATTTCATGCAGTCCTTGGAAGTGGAGTCGCAGCCCCTGGTTCGCCGACCGTCGTCCGGGCGTGGTTTCATCCCGGATGACGTTCTGCGCAGCTATCCATTGTTAACAGGCGCTCATCTAACCAGTTAAAACCGGACACCGATATTAGCTGTAGGGATAGTGACCCTGAGGGTGTGCCGTGAGCGGCAAGCGCTAAAGGCTGATACCCGGATCGTCCCCAGCCAAGCTCCATCGGTTATAGACATCGATCATGGCCGTGCCTACATTGTTCGCGCGCCTTCGCGCGGGCAAGCCAGCCTCAGCACTTAGCCCCTGCACTTTTCCTGCGGATATCTCCCATGTCGACCGTCGTCCCCCATTATTCGCTGGCGTGGAGCCTGCTCCTGCTGCTCGCCGACCTGCTGGCCTGGCACTTATTGGCCGACCGCAACCGGCTGGTGCGCATCGCCACGCGGCTGGCGGCATTCGTCGCCTACAGTCTGGTGATCATCAACGCCGGAGTGAGTCCGCTGGAGGCGCCGGCCTGGCCCGATGACAGCGCGCTGCAATTCGGCGCCACGGTGCTGGCGATCATCTGGTGGATCTACGCCGCGCGCACTCTCACCGTGGTGCTCGGGCTGGCGCTGACCAGCCGCGTCGGCCACAGCGGTCGGCTGTTGCAAGAAGTGATTGGCGCGGTGATCTTCCTCATCGCCATCGTCGCGGCGGCGGGCTATGTCCTGCAGTTGCCGGTGAAGGGTTTGCTGGCGACATCAGGGGCGATGGCGATTATCGTCGGCCTGGCCTTGCAGAGCACGCTGAGCGACGTGTTCTCCGGGATCATCCTCAACACCACCAAGCCGTATCAGGTCGATGACTCGATCTCCATCGACGGCATGGAAGGCAAGGTCATGGACATCGACTGGCGCGCCACGCACCTGCTGACGGGCGTCGGCACCATGGTGGTCATCCCCAATTCGGTGGCGGCGAAGGCGAAGATCGTCAATTTGAGCCGACCGGTCCATATTCACGGCGTGTCGATCAACATCATGATGTCGCCGCACATTCGCCCGCGCCGGGTGCTCGATGCGCTGGAGCGTGCGCTGCAGGGTTGCAGCGCCCTGTTGCAAACACCCAAACCCCGCGCGGTGGTCAAGGAAACCAGCCCGACCACCATCGAATATGCGGTCACCGGCTTCATCAGCGACCTGAACAATAAAAGCGACGTGCGCAATCTGCTGTTCGATCTGGCGTATCGACACCTCGAAGCCGCGGGCATCGCCTGGCAATCGGAAACCACAGCTGAAGCCGTGTCCCGGCCCCGGGCGCTGCTCGATGAGGTCAAGGTGTTCCGCACCAGCACTGCCGAGGAGAAGAATCAGCTGGCCCAGAGCATGGTGGCGCAGGAATACACGGCCGGACAGACAATTATCGAAGTCGATGAGATCACCGACGGTTTGCTGGTGATCGCCACCGGCGTGGTGTCGGCGAGCGTCAAGGACGGGAACGAGATGGTGGAAGCCGGACGCATGGGCCCCGGCGAGGTAATGGGCGAGCAGAGCGTGCTGGCCGACACGCCGTCGCAAGCGCGCTTCACCGCCCTCACCTCTTGCGTCGTTTACCGCATCGACAAAGCCGCCACGCGACAGGCCATGGAACAGCGTGTCGAAATCGTGACGGCATTGAACAAATTGCAGGCGGTGCGCCAGCAAGGCACGCAGCACGTGCTGATGCGTAAGCCGGTGATGATCAAGAAGAACAATTTTCTGGGGTGGTTGCAGAAGCGCTGAGGTGAGTTTGTTCGAACTGGGCGGCGGTGTTTATGTGGGACCGGCTTCAGCCGGGAATGGGCCAGCGAGAACGACGACGATTTCTGTGGTGTCACGCCTGGCGCCTTCCCGGCTAAAGCCGGTCCCACAATGATCGCAGTCACACAATTGATCGCGCTGTGTCAGTGGCACCGGCTTCAGCCGGGAATCAGCCTTCAACCGCGACGCATCTTTCACCCAACGAACCCGTCACCTTCCAGCAGCGAGCGCAGCATCCACGCCGCTTTTTCGTGGACTTGCATGCGCTGGGTCAGCAGGTCTGCGGTGGGCTCGTCGCTGACTTTCTCCAGCAGCGGGAACAGTTCGCGGGCAGTTCGTACCACCGCTTCCTGCCCTTCGACCAGTTGCTGGATCATGTCAGTGGCAGCCGGCACGCCCGGCTCTTCCTTGATCGACGACAAACGCGCGTAAGTGGAATAGGTGCCGGGCGCCGGGAAGCCCAGAGCGCGGATGCGTTCGGCGATGGAGTCCACTGCGGTCGCCAGTTCGGTGTACTGCTCTTCGAACAGCAGGTGCAGCGTGCGGAACATCGGGCCGGTGACGTTCCAGTGGAAGTTGTGGGTTTTCAGGTACAGCACGTAGGTGTCCGAAAGCAGCCGCGACAGTCCTTCAACGATCTTCGCACGGTCCTGCTCGTTGATTCCGATTTCAATAGCCATGAGTTGCTCCCTAAGGTCTGTTGATTGCTGAGCGGTCGATTCTAGAGAACACGGTCAGCCAATTGAAATCAGGGCTGCCAATCGCAGCCATCGACGGCGCCTATGAAACGTCCTCGACCAAAGACATTCAGCGTTGACACTCAAGAACTGTTGGGCGACGGTACGGGCACCTCTTTTTTGCTCCCTGACCTCCCGAACAGGCACCGCCATGAACGAACTGCTGGCCCTGCGCGACACCGATGATGCGCCGGTGGTCATCGACGTGCGGCCGAGTTTTCATGCGGCCGTCATTGAAGGCATTCCGGGGGCGGTGTCGATCAGTCTTGAGGAACCCATTGCGCCCTGGATCGAGCGCCTGGGTGATGTGGACATGGTCTTTTATTGCGCCTGCCCGAATGAGCTGTCGGCGGCATTGCTGGCGGAAAAGCTCCACGCCCACGGCCTGACCCGGGGCAAGGCGCTCATCGGCGGGCTGGATGCCTGGCAGGCGGCACATGTGCAGCCTGAGGCACCGGACAGATCAGCAGCGTGACGCCGGGAGCACGCGGCCCCCAGCGTCATCTTCTGCGCATGGAAATCAGATCCCGCTCAGGGCCAGGTCCATCGCAAAGTAAGTGAAGATCAGATCAGCACCCGCGCGCTTGATCGCGCCGAGGGTTTCGCGGACGACGCGGTGTCCGTCGATGGCACCGGCCTGGGCGCCGAACTTGATCATCGCGTACTCGCCGCTGACCTGATACGCCGCCAGCGGCAGGTTCGAGGCTTCGCGGATGTCGCGGATGATGTCCAGGTAAGCACCGGCCGGTTTGACCATCAGCGCATCGGCGCCTTCGGCCTCGTCCATCAGCGACTCGCGCAGGGCTTCACGGCGGTTCATCGGGTTCATCTGGTAGGTTTTGCGGTCGCCCTTGAGTGCCGAGCCGCCGGCTTCGCGGAACGGACCATACAGCGCCGAGGCGAACTTGGTCGAGTAGGCCATGATCGGCGTCTGGGTGAAACCGGCGGCGTCGAGGGCCGCGCGGATCGCTTTCACCTGGCCGTCCATCGCCGCCGACGGGGCAATCACGTCAGCACCGGCACGCGCCGCCATGACCGCTTGCCTGCCAAGGTTCTCGATGGTCGCGTCGTTATCGACATGGCCGCCATGCATCACGCCGCAATGGCCGTGGTCGGTGTACTCGCAGAAGCAGGTGTCGGACATCACGATCATTTCCGGCACAGCGGACTTGATGGTCCGCGAGATCCGCGAGACCAGGCCGTTTTCCTGCCAGGTGTCGCTGCCGGTGGCATCCAGGTGGTGGGAAACGCCGAAGGTCATTACCGACTTGATGCCGGCGCGGGCGTAACGCTCGACTTCCTGGGCCAGCTTCGACTCGGGAATGCGCTGCACACCGGGCATGCTGTTGATCGGCACGAAGTCGTCGATTTCTTCTTCGACGAAGATCGGCAGCACCAGATCGTTCAGGGTGAATTCGCTCTCCTGAAACAGCGAGCGGAAGTGTTCGTTGCTGCGCAGACGGCGTGGACGGGCAGCGGGAAACAGACTGGACATGGCGGTTCCTGAGTCAAGAATATCCGGAAGATCGCCGGGCCCGACAGGTCCGGCAATATCAATGGCGCGAAGCTTATGCCTGCGCCGCCCTTGATTCAAACGCCGCGACAAGAAAGTCCCTTACCCCGGTCGCAACAATGTGCGCAAGCCGTGTAAAGAATCCGCGTGGAGAACCAAAACAACGGCGCCGGGTCATTTAGCAATGCCGCAGCCGTTTCGCATGCGCATCGCCAGAGTGAGGCCAACCTTGAGCAACCCATCCGATCAGCGCAACAACCGTTCTCTGGACGGTCTTAACTTCTTCCTGGCGGATGTGCGTGACGGCCTTGGGCCCTATCTCGCGATCTATTTACTGGCCGTTCATAAGTGGGATCCAGCGAGTATCGGACTGGTCATGACCCTCGCCGGCATCGCCGCGCTGGTCACGCAAACGCCTGCGGGTGCGCTGATTGACCGCACCCGCAGCAAGCGATTGGTGGTGATTGTTGCAGCGTTGCTGGTCACTGCCGGTTGCCTGGTGCTGCCGTTCATCCACTCGTTCACCTGGGTGGCGATCACCCAGAGCATCAGCGCCATCGCAGGCTCGGTGTTCGCCCCGGCCATCGCCGCCATCTCCCTGGGCATCACCGGGCCCAAGGCGTTCACCCGCCGGACCGGACGCAACGAAACCTGGAATCACGCCGGCAACGCCTGCGCAGCCCTGCTGGCCGGCATCTTTTCCTGGATGTTCGGACCTATTGCGGTGTTTTACCTGATGGCGTTCATGGCGCTGGCGAGCATCGTCGCGGTCGCATTTGTCGACGCTTCGGCGATTGACCACGATGTCGCGCGCGGCTTCGACCCCGACCATGATCATGGCGATGACCAGCCCAGTGGCTGGGCGGTGTTGCTGCACAACCGACCGTTGCTGGTGTTCGCCATCTGCTGCGGGCTGTTCCACCTGGCCAACGCGGCGATGCTGCCGCTGGTGAGTCAGAAGCTGTCGCAGATCGACGTCAACCTCGCCACGCCGCTGACCTCCGCCTGCATCGTCGCCGCGCAGTTGGTGATGGTGCCGGTGGCCTGGCTGGTGGGCGCCAAAGCCGACGTCTGGGGGCGCAAGCCCTTGTTGCTGGCGGGTTTCATTTTTCTGCCGCTGCGGGGCGTGCTGTATGTCATGTCCGACAACCCTTACTGGCTGGTCGGTGTGCAATTGCTGGACGGTATTGGCGCCGGTGCGTTTGGCGCGCTGCTGCCACTGGTGGTCAAGGACCTGACGCGCGGCACCGGGCGCTTCAATATCAGCCTGGGGGCCATCTCGACGGTGTTCGGCCTGGGCGCGGCGCTGAGCAATGGCCTGGCCGGGCTGGTCGTCCGCGAGGCGGGCTACAGCGCGGCGTTTCTGACGTTGGCGGCGATTGCTGCAGTGGCCTTTGTGCTGCTGTGGCTGGCGGTGCCGGAAACCGGCGAAACCGTAGCCCATCATCAATCCGAGGGCGCGCCGGCCACCTGATCGGCAGGGTTAACGGTCGGGGATCGTGCCAGCACCCTCGCCCAGTTCGCGCTGCATGATCACCGTGTCCAGCCAGCGGCCGTGTTTGAAGCCGACGGACTGGAAGATGCCGACCTGGCGAAAGCCCAGCCGTGCATGGAGCCGGATTGATGCAATGTTCTCACTGTTGCCGATGATCGCTACCATCTGCCGGCGGCCGCCCTCGGTGCAGTGCTGGATGACCGCCTCCAGCAACGCGTGGCCGATGCCGAACCCGGCCATGCCCTCGCGCACGTAAACCGAATCTTCCACCGTGAAGCGATAGGCCGGGCGCGGCCGGTACAGGGTCGCATAACCGTAGCCGAGCACTTCACCGCCGCGCTCGGCGACGAGGTAAGGCAAACCGTTGGCGCAGATGTCGGCGCGACGCTGCAGCATTTGCTCAACGGTCGGCGGGTCCAGCTCGAAGCTGGCGGTGCCGTGAATCACGTGATGGGCGTAGATCGCCTGCACGGCGGGCATATCGGACTCGCGGGCGTCACGCAGGATCAGTTCGTCGGCCATGGCACTTCCTTTTCCGGATCAGAATCTGGGGCACGCAGAGCTTGCCCGTGAAACAAGCGGCCTGTCCAATCCGGTATGTGGCCTTTGCCCAGGGGCTGCGCGGCACATCCAGGCTGGACGAACGTTGGCGCCGCGATTGGTCTAGAATGCCGCCCCTTCCCACTGCCGACCTGCCCGCCCACCGATGAATGCCGACGCCCTTGAACTGCTCGACACCCACCTTCAGAACGCTCTCGCCGATGCGCCCGCCGAGACCCGCCGGCTGTTTCACGGCCGTGGTCGACGCTGGCCGGGGCTCGAACAACTGACCGTCGACTGGATGCAAGGCGTGGTGCTGGTGTCGCTGTTCAAGGAGCCGGCCGCCGATGAGCTGGAAGCACTGAAGCAGCGGCTGTCCCGACTGATCGAGTCACCGGTGTGGCAGCAATCCCGCGCCCATACGCTGTTGTTGCAGCACCGCTATCTGCCGGACAGCCACACCGAGGCGCTGCTGGGCGAGGTGCTGGAGGAATGGACGCTGACCGAGGGCGGCCTGCGCTATCTCGTGGATTTCGGCAAAAAACAGAATACCGGGCTGTTCCTCGACATGCGCTACGGCCGCGACTGGGTGCGGGCCAATGCAGCGGGCAAGCGGGTGCTGAACCTGTTTGCCTACACCTGCGGGTTTTCGGTGGCAGCGATCGAAGGTGGCGCGGAATTTGTGGTCAATCTGGACATGTCCCGGGCGGCGCTCAGTCGCGGTCGTGACAACCATCGCTTGAATGGCCATGACCTGAGCAAGGTCACTTTTCTCGGCCACGAGCTGTTCAAGTCCTGGGGCAAAGTGAAAAGCACCGGGCCGTATGACCTGGTGATCATCGACCCGCCGTCGTTTCAGAAAGGCAGTTTTTTGCTGACCAAGGATTATCAGCGCGTGCTGCGCAAGTTGCCGGAGCTGTTGACCCCAGACGGCACGGTGCTGGCGTGCATGAACGACCCGCTGCTGGGCGCGGACTTCCTCATCGAAGGCGTGACCCGGGAAGCGCCGGGGTTGCGCTTTGAACAGCGCCTGGAAAACCCGCCCGAATTTGCCGATGCCGAGGAAGGGGGTGGGTTGAAAGCGTTGGTGTTTCGCCAAGGCTGACCGCACGGCGTGGTGGTTGAGTGGGGAATGGCTCCAGCGGGGAGTGCCGATCGTTCCCACGCTCCGCGTGGGAATGCCAAACCGGACGCTCCGCGTCCTGCATCCGCCCTCAAACAGAGCGACGCGGAGCGTCTAGGGCTGCATGCCCACGCGGAGCGTGGGAACGATCATCTTCTGCGGTGCGACATCCGACGCCTTCCCGGCTAAAGCCGGTCCCACCAGGTGATCGCAGTGCATCAGTGGGACCGGCTTTAGCCGGGAATGGGCCCGTATGCGCACCCGGGTTTTACGCACTCAACCGCGAAATCACATCATTCAACCCCGCCGACAACACACTCAGGTCCTGACTCGCAGTCTGGGTGCGTTTGACGTTGTCCTGGTTGGTGGTGGCGATGGCGGTGATTTCGGTCAGGTTGCGGGAGATGTCTTCGGCCACTGACGTCTGCTCTTCGGCAGCGGTAGCAATCTGGCGGTTCATGTCGCGGATAGCTTCTACGGCGCTGGTAATGCGTTCCAGCGAGGAGCCTGCCAGTGCAACCTGATCGACGCTTTCCTGACTGCGAGCCTGACCGCTTTCGATGGCCTGGGCCGCATCCACGGCGCCGGTCTGCACCGAGCTGATGATCTGGTTGATTTCCGCTGTCGAGGCCGCGGTGCGCTGGGCCAGCGTGCGCACTTCGTCGGCAACCACCGCAAAGCCGCGTCCGGCATCGCCGGCACGGGCCGCTTCGATGGCCGCGTTCAGCGCCAGCAGGTTAGTCTGCTCGGCGATGCCGCGAATCACTTCCAGCACCTTGCCGATCCGCCCGCTGTCGGTTTCCAGACGACGAATGACGCTGGCGGTGTTGCTGATTTCGGTGCGCATCAGGGTGATCGCCGTGATGGTCGCGTCCATCACCTTGCTGCCTTCCTGAGAGCTGCGATCCGCTTCGTCAGCGGCTTGGGCTGCCTGAGCCGCATGGCGGGCGACTTCCTGGGCAGTGGCGGACATTTCGGTCATCGCCGTCGCCACCTGATCGGTGCGCTCGAACTGCTCGTGAGTGCCCTGGGCCATCAGCGCGGCAATCGCCTTCAGCTCGCTGCCGGCACTGTCCAGCTCGGTGGTGCTGCGCTTGAGGCGCGTAAAGGTGTCGGCGAGGAAATCCCGCAGTGTGTTTGCGGCCACGGCCAGACGCCCCAACTCATCCTGGCGGGTGATGCTGACGCGGTCGCTGAACTTGCCCTGACTCAGTTGCGCGACGTATTCGATCAACATGCGGATCGGGCCAACGATGTTGCGGTTGACCATCCACAGCGTCAGCACGCCCACCAGTAACGCCGACGCGAGCATGACCAGCGTGCCGATGAGAATGGTCCGGTCAGCCGTGCTGCTGAGGATTTTCGATTGCTCGTCACTCTGTTTGCGCAGGCCAACCACCAGACCGGTCATCTGCTCGCTGGCGGCACGGTCAACGCCTTTCACGGCCATGTCCCCGGCCACCGGATCACCGCCGGAGGCGATGTAGGCGTCACGCCCCTTGCGGTACGCCACGCCAAGGGTGCGGTGCTCGTTGCGCAGCGCATCGACCTGGGTTTTGGTGGTCGGGTCCAGTCCGTCCATTGCACTCAGGCTGCCGAGGGTGTCCTGCACCTGACGCTCCTGATCTTCAAACTGCGCCCAGAACTTGTCCCGATCGGCCGGCTGCTTGCCGCGCAACAGCACGTTCTTCCACTCCTGCACCTGAACCTTGAATTGCAGGTTGGCCTGATCGACCAGTTGCGAAGCGTGCAAGGGCCCTTCAAGCAGACCGCGATAGGCGTGTACGTTGCTGGAAAGGAACTGGAAACACGCGAGGGCAATCAGCACGACCAGCACGAGGCTGCCGCTGAGCAGCGCGAGGATCTGCAATCTCAGGGATTTCGACATACGGGGATCTCAAAAGGGAGGACAACCTGCTCCGAGGATCACCCGGAGTTTTTTTGCGGCTTGCCACATCCCTGTGCCATCGCGTCGGAGCGGTCCGAAAACGAGGCGCCTGTACAGAGTGATTCGACCCCGCGCAGGGGTTCTTGAAGGCCGGCCCGGCAGATCCGACGAACGGCTGAGAAGCCCCAACTACAAGGCCTGCAGCCCAATCAAACGGTTGTCAAACCGTGCTGAACGTCATTCAGATGAATGTGCAGGCGGCTGCAATCATTCCCGCTGGCCGAACACCTGTGAGGGTCGGCGCAGCACCGGATCGAAGGGGTTGATCTTCTGGCTGATCGCCGTTGCCTCGCGCTTGAGCATGTCCACCACCGTGGGCATGCGGTCTGCACTGAGGCGGTCGCTGATGGTCGCCACGCTCAACGCCGCCACCGCCCGGCCATCCCGATCGAGAATCGGCACCGCCAGCCCCGCCATGCCTTCCAGCACGCCGGTATTGCGCGCGGCGTAGCCGGTCCGTCGCACCGTATCGATTTCCGAGCGCAGCATGACTTCGTCGTACAGGTGGAAATCCCGCAGGCGCGGCAGGTTGTAGCGGATCACGGTCTCGCGTTCTTCCTCCGGCAGAAACGCCAGGATGGCCAGACTGCCCTGCCCCACGCCCAGCGCCACGCGGCCGCCGATATCGCCGGTGAAGGTGCGGATCGGGTACGGCCCTTCGCTGCGGTCCAGGCACACCGCGTCGAAACCACTGCGGGCGAGCAGAAACAACGAGTCACCCAACGAGGCCGACAGGCGCAGCAAGCTCGGCCGCACCACATCACGCAGGTTGCCGGACTGGCCGGCGCGCGCCGCGAGAGCGAAAAATTCCAGGCTCAGGCGGTAACGCTTGCTGCGCAGGTCCTGCTCGACCATGCCTTCGTCCATCAGGCTGCGCAGCAAGCGGTGGGTGGTCGGTTGCGACAGCCCGATCTGCTGCGCCAGTTGCGTGACCCGCTCGCCGCCGTCCGGACAATTGCCCAGGGCACGCAACACGGCAAACAGCCGCGAGACCGCGCCAACCCCTGTTTCTTTCTCGACGCCGTTCCGCTCAGTGGAATCCATTTCGCATCAGCCCTCATTTCTTTTCGCTGAATGAATGAATCTGAAAAAACTACTCACTCAATGAAATTGTTCGTTGAGCGCATCCTAGTCTTGGGCCTAGGATCAGTCCACAGGGCGATTTGAATAACAGCGGCAGCCGACATTGATCGAGCGCCAGCGTCCACAGCCACACGCAGCACTTCTCTTCGCATCTGCCCATAAAAAACGCACGCCTTCGGTGTGCACGAAAAAAGGTGGAACGCAGCCATGGCTTTTCTTCAACTCCAGGCACTGTGCAAACGCTACGGCCCCATCGATGCCGTCGTGGCCACTGACCTTTCCGTGGAGCAAGGCGAATTCGTCTCCCTGCTCGGCCCCTCCGGCTGCGGCAAAACCACCACCCTGCAAATGATCGCCGGCTTCGTTGATGTCAGCGCCGGCCGCATCCTGCTTGACGGCCGCGACATCACCCACGCCAAACCGGCCAGTCGCGGCCTCGGCGTGGTGTTTCAGTCCTACGCGCTGTTCCCGCACATGACCGTGCGCGACAACGTGGCTTTCGGCCTGAAGATGCGCAAAGTCTCCGCCGCCGACATCGAGCGCCGCGTCTCCCGGGTGCTGGAGCTGGTGCGCCTCACGCCCCATGCCGAGCGTTACCCCCGCGAGCTGTCCGGCGGCCAGCGTCAGCGCGTGGCCCTGGCACGGGCGCTGGTAATCGAGCCGCCGGTATTGCTGCTGGACGAGCCGCTGTCCAACCTCGACGCCAACCTGCGCGAGGAGATGCAGTTCGAGATTCGCCGCATCCAGCGCGAAGTCGGCATCACCACCCTGATGGTCACCCACGACCAGGCCGAAGCGCTGTCCATCAGCGACCGCGTCGTGGTCATGCAGGCCGGGCGTATCACCCAGATCGACGAGCCCTACCACCTCTACGAACACCCCCGTACGCGTTTCATCTCCGGCTTCGTCGGCAAGGCCAATCTGCTGCGCGGCGATCGCGATGCCAGCGGCGCAGCCCAGGTGCGTCATGAGCCCGGCGACGGCGAACTTGTGCTGAGCCTGCGCCCCGAAAAAATCGATCTGGTGCCTGCCGGGACCGGCCGTCTGCAGGGACGCGTGGTCATGCGCTACTTCCTCGGCAGCCAGTGGCTGTACCGCATCGAAACGCCCATCGGCGAAATCACCGTGGTGCGTCGCAACGATGGCGACGCACCGATGAACGAAGGTTTCGCGGTGGGGCTGGACTGGCCGTCGGATCTGCTGCGCGTGTTGAGCGTCGACGAGGTGCCGGCATGAGTGTGCTGCGCGACACCGGACGCGGCTACCTGCTGTCGGCCCCGGCCCTGGCGCTGTTCTTCGGCCTGCTGGTGCTGCCATTGGCCTTGACGCTGGTGCTGTCGTTCAACGTGTTCGACTACGAAATCGGGGTCAAGGGCGGCGAATGGACCCTGGCGCAGTACGCCAATCTGCTCACCGATTCGTACTTCTACGAGATCTTCCTGCGCACTTTCTGGATCAGCGCGCTGGTGACCCTGCTGTGCGTGGTCATCGGCGTGCCCGAGGCCTACATCCTCAGCCGTATGGGTACGCCGTGGCGCTCGATTTTCCTGATCCTGATCCTCACGCCGCTGCTGATTTCGGTGGTGGTGCGGGCGTTCGGCTGGAGCCTGTTGCTGGGCGCCGACGGTCTGATCAATCAGGCGATCCAGGCCCTCGGCGGGCGTCCGATCAAAATGCTTTACACGCCATTCGCGGTGATTCTGGCGCTGGTCCACGTGATGCTGCCGTTCATGATCATCCCGGTGTGGACCTCGCTGCAGAAACTCGACGCCTCCGCCGAACAGGCGGCGCTGTCCCTCGGCGCGACCCAGGCGCAAGTGATGCGCATGGTGGTGCTTCCCCAGGTGATGCCCGGCGTGCTGTCGGGGACGTTGATCGTCTTCGGCCTGTCCGCCAGTTCGTTTGCCATCCCCGGATTGCTCGGCGGGAGGCGCCTGAAGATGGTTGCCACTGTCGTCTACGACCAATACCTCTCGGAACTCAACTGGCCCATGGGCGCGGCGATTGCCGTGGCGCTGCTGCTGATCAACCTGTTGGTCATGCTGTCGTGGAACCGGCTGGTCGAAGGCCGCTATAAAAAATCCCTGGGGGAATGAGCGATGTCCAAGAACGGTCCTCTGGCCCTGTCGTTTCATGCCCTGGTGGTGGTGTTCATGCTGGCGCCGCTGGTGGTGGTGTGCCTGGTGGCCTTCACCCCGGAAAACACCCTCAGCCTGCCGTGGCACGGGTTTTCCCTGCGCTGGTTCAGGGCGGTGTTCGAGCGCGCCGACTTCATTCAGTCCTTCTATAACAGCCTGATTCTGGCGGTGGTCGCCGCCACACTGGCGACGTTGATTGCGGTGCCGGCGGCATTGGCGATCACCCGCTACCGCTTTCCCGGACGCGACTTTCTCAACGGCCTGTTCCTCTCGCCGATCATCATTCCCCACCTGGTGCTGGGGGTGGCGATGTTGCGTCTGTTCGCGCTGATGGGGGTGAACGGCAGTTTCGTCTGGCTGATGTTCGCCCACGTGGTGGTGATCACGCCGTACGTGCTGCGCCTGGTGATCGCCGCCTCCATCGGGATGGACCGCAGCGCCGAGCAGGCCGCCGAATCCCTCGGTGCCAGCCGCTTCACGCTGTTTCGTCTGATCACCCTGCCGATGATCCTGCCCGGCGTGGCCGGTGGCTGGTTGCTGGCGTTCATCAACAGCTTCGACGAGGTCACGCTGTCGATCTTCGTCACCTCGCCCTCCACCCAGACCCTGCCGGTGCGCATGTACGTATACGCCACCGAATCCATCGATCCGATGATGGCGGCGGTTTCCGCGCTGGTCATTGCGCTGACGGCGGCGACCATGATCATTCTCGACCGGGTGTACGGGCTGGATCGTGTATTGGTGGGGAGGCATTGATGACTGTTCGGTTTACCCAACTTTGCCCGATGGAGCGCACGCCATGGCCTTGCTGAGACGACTGGCCGAACGCGACCGCGCCGTGCTGCCCTTCACCCTCGACGGCCAGCCGGCCAGTGGTTTGCAGGGCGATACATTACTCACGGCGGTGCTGACGGCAGAAAACTCGTTGCGCGGCAGCGATTTCAGCGGCGAACCCCGGGCCGGTTTTTGCCTGATGGGCGCGTGCCAGGACTGCTGGGTGAAACTGGGCGACGGCCGCAGGGTGCGGGCCTGCTCGACGCTGCTCGAAGCTGGCGTGTGCGTGAGTCGCGAGCCGGGGCACAGCTTATGAGTACGCCAACCCTTCAAGCCATGAACACCGTCATCGTCGGCGCTGGGCCGGCCGGGATTCGCGCCGCGCAGACGCTGCTCGCCCATGGCCTACGCCCTTGTCTGCTGGATGAAAGCCTGCGCGGCGGCGGTCAGGTCTATCGTCGCCAGCCGGAGAACTTCAAGCGGTCGGCCAAGGCACTTTACGGTTTCGAAGCGGGCAAAGCCGAGTCGGTTCATGCCACCCTCGATCAATTGCAGCGCGAGATCGACTACCGCCCCGAGACGCTGGTGTGGAACGCCGAAGCACGCACCCTCGACACCCTGCACGACGGCCGAGCCGCGCAGGTGCCGTTCAAGCACCTGGTCGTTGCCACCGGCGCCACCGACCGGATCTTGCCGGTGCCGGGCTGGACGTTGCCGGGCGTGTACAGCCTCGGCGCGGCACAGATCGCGCTGAAGTTTCAGGGCTGCGCCATCGGTCAGCGCGTGGTCTTCGCCGGCAGCGGGCCGCTGTTGTATCTGGTGGCGTACCAGTACGCCAAAGCCGGCGCGACGGTGGCGGCGGTGCTCGACAGCTCGCCGTTTTCCGCCCAGACCCGCGCCCTGCCCGCGCTGCTCGGGCAACCGTCGACGCTGGCGAAAGGGCTTTATTACCGCGCCTGGCTGACGGCCCACGGCATCCCGGTGCATCAGGGCGTTCATCTGCATGACATTCAGGGCGAGCGACGGGTCAGCGGGGTCAGCTGGCATCAGGGCAATCAGCGCAAAAACCTCGCCTGTGACGCCGTCGCCTTCGCCCACGCCCTGCGCAGCGAGACCCAATTGGCCGATCTGCTCGGCTGCGAATTCGCCTGGAGCGCGCTGAACCGCGCCTGGCTGCCAACCCGCGACGCTGGCGGCCGCAGCAGTGTCGAGGGGGTTTACCTGGCCGGTGACGGCGCCGGCATCATGGGCGCAGACGCCGCAGAGATGGCCGGCGAGCTGGCGGCGCTGACCTTGTTGGGCGACATCGGCTACCGCATCGACCGCGCCCGCAGCGTCGAATTGCAGCGCCAACTGGAGACCATCCAGCGCTTTCGCCAAGGACTGGAAACGGCGTTCCCGTTCCCTGAAGACTGGGCGGCCAAGGCGTCGGACAGCCTGATGGTGTGCCGCTGCGAAGAAGTCAGCGCCGGCGACATCCGTCAGACCGTGGCCGAGGGTCACTGGGAGATCAACCGGGTCAAGGCCATGTGCCGGGTCGGCATGGGCCGCTGTCAGGGGCGCATGTGTGGGCTGGCTGCGACGGAAATCGTCGCTCACGCTTCGGGACGCGACATCGCCAGCGTCGGTCGTCTGCGCGGGCAGGCGCCGATCAAGCCGCTGCCGTTTGGCGTGGAGGCAGAACAATGAGCCAGTCCGTCGAAGTGGATGCAGTGATCATTGGCGGCGGGATCGTCGGCGCCTCGGCGGCACTGTTTCTCGCCCTGAGCGGCAAACGGGTGGCGTTGCTGGAGCGGGACTTCTTCGGTTCGCATTCGAGTGGGGTGAACTACGGCGGCGTGCGCCGTCAGGGCCGGCCGTTGTCGCAACTGCCGCTGTCCCGGCGCGCCCATGAAATCTGGGGTGACCTGCGCGCGTTCATCGGCACCGACGGCGAATACGTGCGCTCCGGGCATCTCAAACTGGCCCGCAGCGACAAGGACATGGCCGCGCTGGTCGCCTATGAGGAGGCCTCTCGCGGGTTCGGAATGGAGCTGCAGTTGCTCGATCACGCCCAGTTGCGCGCCCGTTTCCCCTGGGCTGGCGACGTGGCGGTGGGCGCTTCGCTGTGCGCCGAGGACGGCCATGCCAACCCACGCGTCGTTTCCCCGGCGTTCGCCTCTGCTGCACGTCGGGCCGGAGCGATGACGTTCGAGCAGGCCCACGTCAGTGCGGTCAGCCATGACGGCCAGGCGTTTGTGGTGCGAACCGCCGATGAGCAGATTTTCCGCGCGCCCTGGCTGCTCAATTGCGCCGGTGCCTGGGCGGCTCAACTCGCCCAGCAGTTCGGTGAACCGGTACCGATGCGCGCGGGTCACCCGGCGATGCTGGTGACCGAACCGCTGCCGATGTTCATGGACGTCAGCACCGGCGTCGAGGGCGGCGGAATCTATGCCCGTCAGGTGGCGCGGGGCAATTGCGTGCTGGGCGGCGGCCAGGGTTTCCCGCTGGACCCGGCCACCGCGCGTCCCGGTCAGGCGGCGATTCTGGAGATCCTGCGCAACGCCGTTGAACTGTACCCGCCGCTGGCCGGTGCCCAGGCCATTCGCACCTGGAGCGGCACCGAAGGTTACTTGCCCGACCGCGAGCCCGTCCTGGGCGCCAGTTCGACGCAACCCGGTTTGCTGCACGGCTTCGGCTTTGCCGGATCGGGCTTTCAGATTGGCCCGGCGGCGGGCGAGGCGCTGGCGCAGATGGTCTGTGCCGGGGCGCCGAACATCGACCTGGGTCCGTTCTCGATCACCCGCTTTCAATCGCAACCGCACACTTCATCGCCCGCCATCGTCGTGCCGTCCGGCACCGATAACGTCATTCCATTGCTCAGAGGAAGGTCGAACCCATGACTCATATGAAACGTGTTGCCCTGACTGGCTTGTCTTGCCTGCCGTTTGCCGTGTTTGTTGCTTCGATGCCCGTACAGGCCGAACCGACGCTGTACCTGGGCATGAACGGCGGCACCATGGAGCGCTTGTACGCCGACAACGTGCTGCCAGCGTTCGAGAAGGCCAACAACGTCAAGGTGGTGATCGTGCCGGGCACCTCCTCGGACATCCTCGCCAAGGTTCAGGCCAGCAAGGACAACCCGCAGATGCACGTGATGTTTCTCGACGACGGCATCATGTACCGCGCCATTTCCATGGGCCTGTGCGGCAAGCTGAATCCGAGCGCGAGCCTGGCGGACATTCCGGCCAAGGGCAAGATCAAGGAAGAAGCGGTGGCCGTGAGCCTTGGCGTCACCGGGCTTGCCTACAACACCAAGATGTTCAAGGACAACGGCTGGAGCGCGCCGACGTCCTGGGCCGACATGGCGGACCCTAAGTACAAGGAGAAGCTGGTGTTCCAGTCGCTGGCCTCTTCTACCTTCGGGCTGCACGGTTTTCTGATGTTCAACCGGTTGCAGGGCGGCAACGAAACCAACGTCGAGCCGGGTTTCAAGGCATGGCCGAAGACAGTGGGGCCGAACGTGCTTGAGTACATCGCCAGTTCGGCGAAGATCTCGGAGATGGTGCAGACCGGGGAAGCGGCGCTGTTCCCGCTGACACCGACCCAGGTGACCGCGCTCAAGCTCAAGGGCGTGCCGGTGGAATACGCGCCACCCAAGGAAGGCGGTGTGGTCTTGAACGTGGCCGAATGCACCATCGCCAACAACGACCAGCCGGAACTGGCGCAAAAGCTTGCGGCCTTCCTGCTGACCCCGGAAGCCCAGGCGCCGGCGCTGGAGATGGGTGACCAGATCCCGTCCAATCCTAAAACCCCGACCACCGACAAGACCCGCGGCCAGGTGGAAGCGATGAACAAGTACCTGGAAACCGCGGTGACCATCGATTGGGACCAGGTCAACCAGGTCCGCCCGGAATGGAACGCCCGCTGGAGCCGCACGATCGAGCGGTAGAACAAACGGTGTGCGTTTGATTTCAGTGGGACCTGCCGCGCGTATAAATGTGGGACCGGCTTTAGCCGGGAAGGCGTCGGATGCCACACCACAGATGAATGGCGTACACACGACCCATCGCTGACGCCGGATAGTGTAGGAGCGCGCTTGCCCGCGAAGGCGGTATTCCAGACGCTAGAGATGTAGCGGATGTACCGGCCTCTTCGCGGGCAAGCGCGCTCCTACAGGTGTCCGCGTAGGGTCAGGCGGACCGCACGCAGTGAGTATGATCGTCCCCACGCTCCGCGTGGGGATGCCGCCCGGGACGCTCCGCGTCCATCGTTCTGACGCAGAGCGTCAGGAGAGGCATTCCCACGCGGAGCGTGGGAACGATCAAACGCAGAGCGAGGGAACGATCAAAAGAAAAATGGATGGCGTATGCGCTGGCCCCTTCCCGGCTAAAGCCGGTCCCACAAGGGGAGCGCGTGCAGCCAGTGGCCCCGGCGATGCCCCACACATTGCGGTGCCGCGCCGGTCGTGGGATCCCTCCGACATTTGTTTCAACTATCCCACCCTCTCACAGTCACACAGTCATTCCCGCCCTTTGACTGATGACCAACCCGCATGAGTTTCATTCTTTGCATGACCGTCTTCGGTGTCCTGCTGATGCTGCTGGCACTGACTTCTTCTTACCTGCGCTGGCTGCCGGTCACGACGTCGGCGGTGTGCCTGGCGTTTGGCGCCGCGATCGGGCCCTGGGGCCTGGACATTGCCCAGCTGGACATTCGCGACGCGCGCCACTGGCTTGAACGGCTGACTGAAATCGCCGTGCTGTTCTCACTGTTCAATACCGGCATCAAGCTGCGCCTGCCGCTGCACCGCGGCGCCTGGTATTCGGCTTACCTGCTGGCCGGGCCGGTGATGCTGGCGACCATTGCCGGTGTCAGCCTGACCGCCCATTACCTGTTCGGCCTGTCATGGCCCATCGCGTTGCTGCTCGGCGCGATGCTCTCACCCACCGACCCGGTGCTGGCAGGTCTGGTGCAGGTCAACAGCGCCCAGGACCTGGATCGGGTGCGCTTCGGCCTGTCCGGTGAGGCAGGGCTCAACGACGGCACCGCGTTCCCCTTCGTGATTTTCGCCCTGATGTTCATCACCCACGGTTTTTCGGATTTCGACTGGACCCAGGGCTGGCTACTCAAAAACATCATCTGGGGCGTGCCAGTCGGGCTGATGCTCGGTTACGGCCTGGGCCGTGGCGTCGGTCATCTGATGATCTACCTGCGCATCAAGAATGCCGACAGCACGCAATCCCCCAACGATTTCCTGGCCCTGGCGCTGATCGCCATTGCTTACGTCGGCGCTGAAACCCTCGGAGCTTATGGCTTTCTCGCGGTGTTTGCGGCCGGCATCGGCTTGCGTCACGCAGAGGTCAAGACCACGCAGTCCGACGTTCCGGCCGAGCACGTCGCAATTCCGGTGCTCGGGCACACCCACAGCGACCCCGCGTCGGCGATCATGGGCGACCGTGATGCGCTGTCCGACAGCCAGCTCGCTGCCGGCGTGATGATGGGCGACATGATGGTTTTCGGCAGCCTGGTGGAGCGCGCCATGGAGGTGCTGCTGATCACCCTCCTCGGCGCGGCCCTCGCCAGCTACTGGGACTGGCGCGCCGTGGGGCTGGGCCTGGCGTTGTTCTGCGTGATCCGGCCGCTGAGCGTCTGGCTGCTGATCAGTGGCAAATTGCTGACCCGGCCGCAAAAAGCGCTGGTGGGCTGGTTCGGCATTCGCGGCATCGGCACGCTGTATTACCTGTGCTACGCCCTGACCCACGGGCTGCCGGCCGAGGCGGTAGACACCACCATCAGCCTGACCTTGTCGGTGGTGGCTTTGAGCATTCTTCTGCACGGCATCAGCATTCAGCCACTGCTGGAGCGCTATGAACGCAGCATCAGCCGGGCCGGTTAAAGATTGCGCCATGGACGCGGGGGATCGGTGTCTTGAAGGGAAGTGCCTTCCGGTTTCCGGGGCGGTCGCTTGGCCGAAAACCTCATGATAGACAGCGTCGATGACCCTATCGGAACAAGCGATTGGACGCTCAAGGGCCTGATCGGTAGCGTGCTCACTAATTGATCAGGTCTTTTGAGCGTCCTCTGCAATGCGGTCTAACGTCGCAGCAGTGTTCCATCAGAGATCGGCGCCGTGTCACTGACACCTCCGCGCACCAAGCCTGGATGCTTGAACCCCTCCTTCGTTTTCGCCCCGCCGGCTGGTCCGGTCGCGGTGCGGTCCATTGCTTGCGAGCTTGAAAGCCTATGTCCGTTAATACACCACAGCAGATTGCCGAGATCACCATCGAAGCCGGCGTGAAAAAGTCCCACATGCCGACCCCGGCGATTCTGGTGCTGGGCTTTCTGGCCGGGGCATTCATTGCCCTGGGCTTCCTGCTGGACATCCATGTCAGCACGATGATCCCGGCCCCTTGGGCGTCACTGGGTAACCTGATGGGCGCGGCGGTCTTTCCGCTGGGCCTGATTCTGGTGATCCTGGCCGGCGGTGAGTTGTTGACCGGCAACATGATGAGCCTGCCGACGGCGATGTTCGCGGGTCGGGTGCCGCTGTCGGCAGTGGCGCGCAACTGGGCGCTGGTTACCCTGGCGAATCTGCTGGGCGCGCTTTTCGTCGCTTACTTCTTCGGTCACGTGCTGGGTCTGACCGAAGGCGCGTATCTGGCGAAAACCCTGGCCATTGCCAAGGCCAAGGCCAGCGCGGACTTTTCCCAGGCATTTATTTCAGGCATTGGCTGCAACTGGCTGGTTTGTCTGGCGGTCTGGTTGTCGTATGCGAGCAAGGATGTGACCGGCAAGATCCTCGGCATGTGGTTCCCGATCATGGCCTTCGTCGCCATCGGCTTCCAGCACGTGGTCGCCAATATGTTCGTGATCCCCGCAGCGATCTTTGCCGACGCCCTGAGCTGGACCGATTTCATTGAAAACTTCGTCGCGGTGTTCCTGGGCAACGCCGTGGGGGGTGCAATTTTCGTCGGGCTCGCGTATTACGTGTCCTATTCGAAAGCCATTCAGGCTTCGGCCACCGGCGTCACTGCTGCAAGCATCGAGCAGCAGACCGGAAGCCAGATTTAACGCTGCAGCCGCGCGCCTCATTTCCCGGGGCGCGCACCCTGTTTCTGCCACGCGTCACGTTGTCGAGAGTAATCAATGTCAGATCGAGTCCTGATGGACAGCTATTCACGCAAAGTCGATTACGTCCGCATGTCGGTGACGGATCGCTGCGATTTCCGCTGCGTGTATTGCATGGCCGAGGACATGACGTTCCTCCCCCGTCAGCAGATTCTCTCCCTCGAAGAAATCCATCAACTGGCCGAGCGTTTCGTGGCGCTGGGCACCAAGAAGATTCGTCTGACCGGCGGTGAGCCACTGGTGCGCTCCGGCATCGTCGGGCTGGTTCGCAGCATCGCCGCCCTCCCCGGGCTGCGCGAGCTGTGCATGACCACCAACGGCTCGCAGCTGGACAAACTCGCCGTGCCGCTGTTCGAAGCCGGCCTCAAGCGCCTCAACATCAGCCTCGACAGCCTCGACCCCGAACGCTTCAAGGAATTGACCCGCACCGGTGATCTGAGCAAGGTCATTGCCGGGATCGATGCCGCCAACGCGGCCGGTTTCGAGCGCACCAAGCTCAACTGCGTGGTGATGCAGGGTCGCAACGACCACGAGATCAATGATCTGGTGGCCTTCGCCATCGATCGTGGCGTCGACATCACCTTCATCGAAGAGATGCCCCTGGGCACGATCAGCGAGCACAGCCGCGCCGAGTCGTTCTATTCCAGCGAGCAGGTGCGCGAACGCATCGCCGAGCGCTACACCCTGGTGCATTCGACTGAGACGACGTCCGGGCCTTCGCGCTACTGGCGAGTGGCTGAGGCACCGCACATCCGCATCGGCTTCATCTCGCCCCACAGCCACAACTTCTGCGCGACCTGCAACCGGGTTCGCGTCACGGTGGAAGGCCGCTTGCTGTTGTGCCTGGGTAACGAGCACTCCGCCGATCTGAAGGCCGTGCTTCGGGCCAATCCGGGTCAGCCGGACAAGCTTGAGAAAGCCATCGTCAACGCGATGCAGTTGAAGCCGTGGAAGCACAACTTCGAGCTGAACGATGATGTGCAGGTGGTGCGCTTCATGAACATGACCGGCGGTTGAATCCCCACAAGGTTCCGAGCTGACCGGGCGTTTATGAAAAGCCTGGCAGCCTCACACCCCGAGACCGCCAGTGCGTGCGGAACAGGCTGATCAGCCCTTGATGAAGCCCAGCAGAATCGCGTTGATCTCCTCCGGTTGCACGTTGCACATGCCGTGGGCGCCGCCCTTGACGACGTGCAGCGTCGAGCCTTTCACCAGCTCATGACTCTTGTAGCCTGACGCGACAATCGGGACGATCTGGTCGTCATCGCCGTGGAGGATCAGGGTGGGCACGTCGATCTTTTTCAGGTCTTCGGTGAAGTCGGTTTCCGAGAACGCCTTGATGCAATCGAACTCGCCTTTGACGCTGCCGAGCATGCCGATGGACCAGAACGAGTCGATGGCGCCCTGGGAGGTTTTCACGCCGTCGCGGTTGAAGCCGAAGAACGGTACGGCCAGGTCCTTGAAGAATTGCGAGCGGTCGGCGGTGAAGCCGGCGCGGATGCCATCGAAGACCTCCATGGGCAGGCCTTCTGGATTAGCGTCGGTTTTGAGCATGATGGGCGGCACGGCGCCAATCAGTAAAGCTTTGGCGACGCGGGCGGTGCCATGGCGGCCGATGTAGCGGGCCACTTCGCCACCGCCGGTGGAGTGGCCGATCATGATGGCGTCTTTGAGGTCGAGGGCTTCGAACAGTTGGGCGAGGTCGTCGGCGTAGGTGTCCATGTCGTTGCCTTCCCAAGTCTGCCCGGAGCGGCCGTGGCCACGGCGGTCGTGGGCGATGACGCGGTAGCCGTGCTGGCCGAGGAAGAGCATTTGTGCGTCCCAGGCGTCGCCGTCGAGGGGCCAGCCATGGGAGAAGACGATCGGCTGGCCGGTGCCCCAGTCTTTGTAGAAGAGTTCGGTGCCGTCTTTCAGGGTCAGGGTTGTCATGGGAAGCAATCCTCCGGAAGTGTGCTGGGAAGATTGAGCGTAGACGTTCGCAGCGCGGCTGGATTGCAGATACGTGCTTGTTTGCGCTTCGCGAGATCAGGATCGAGATCTGAAGCCAGATCAAGATCAAGGGCGTCGGCCTAACGGCCTCGATTTCGCCTTCGGCGAGTTACTTGGAAAAGCACCCCAAGTAACCAAGGGTGCCTGCTCCTGGCTAGGTTCCTCCTTCGTCGGAATACCCTCACTCCGACGAAGCTCCGTGGGCCCGCGCCGAACGGACATCCATGTCCTGACGGCGCTCTCGCCGCATCCATGCGGCTCGACCCACTGCGCGTCGTCTGCGTTCGGCCTGCACCCAAGTCGCGTTTTTGCGGTGACTGAGCTTTTTGTGTACGAAGATCAAAAGCAAGGCAGAAGCGAAGCAGATCAAAAGCTTCCCGGCTAAAGCCGGTCCCACAGGGTGCACGCGGTGCCTTTAGTGGGACCGGCTTTAGCCGGGAAGAGGCCGGTGTCACCACCACCATTTCCACTGAATGCATGCACACTCACTGTAGGAGCCGGCTTGCTGGCGAACGCAGTGGGTCAGTCGACATCTCCATTTCAGCGCCACCGCGTTCGCCAGCAAGCCGGCTCCTACGGACCGAATACATTTCTGATCGTGCCCACGCTCCGCGTGGGTATGCATCCCCGGACGCTCCGCGTCCATCCCAGGCTGAAGGCGGTCCTACTGACCGCACGCGGTCTTTTAGTGGGACCGGCTTCAGCCGGGAAGAGGCCGGTGTGGCCACCCGAGATGTCGTGGACTGGCAATGGCGCCTCAGGCCTGATTGCCTCCGCGGCTCAATGCACCCAGGCGACCGGAGATCGACTGCATGCCTTTGCCCAGCTCGCGCAAGGTGCCGGCGTCCCGCGCGCCTTGTTCGCTGGAGGCGTGGATGCGCACTGCCAGTTCGTTGATTTCGTGGGTGACATGGCTCTGTTCCTGGGCGGCAACAGCGATCTGATGGGCGCGCTGGACGATGTCGTCGAAGCTGAACACGGTGGTGCCCAGTGTGGCGGCGACACTGACCGCTTGCTGCACCGACTCACGGGTGCGATGGGCACCGTTCTGCATCGTCGAAACCGCCGCACTGGAGGCCTGGCGCAGTTGCGAGATCATCTCCTGAATCTCGTTCGCCGAAGCCTGGGTTCGCCCGGCGAGGGTGCGCACCTCATCGGCCACGACCGCAAAACCACGCCCCTGCTCGCCTGCCCGTGCCGCTTCGATGGCCGCGTTCAGGGCCAGCAGGTTGGTCTGTTGCGAGATGGATTTGATCACCTCCAGCACGCTGCCCACGCGCTCGATGTCGTCACCCAACTGGGTGATGGCGCCCGCCGCCCCGGCAATGTCCGTCGCCAGTACTTCGATGGACTGGCTGTTGTTGTTGACCTGATCCTGGCTTTTCTGCGCATCGCCCAGGGAACGGCGGGCGGTGTCGGAGCAGTCTGTGGTGTTCTGGGCGACTTCGTTGGCACTGGCCGACATCTCGGTGATTGCGGTCGCCAGCAAGGTGTTGTCCTGACGCTGGGACTCGGCCCGCTCGGCCACACCTTGGGACAGCTGCGCCAGTTCGTTGGCCTGACGCTCCAGGGACACCGATTCCTCGGCGATGCGGCGCAGCATGTCACGCAGCGAACCCGCATACCGGTTGACCGCCTCACGCAGCGCACCGATCTCGTCGGCGCGCAAAATCGCCAACTGCGTATCGGTCTGACCGCCCTGACCCAGACTCGAGATCTGCGCAGTGGTTTCCTCCAGTTGCGCCAGCAGACCCTTGCCTGCCAGCCAGGCCAGACCCAGCAGTACGCCTAGCAGCGGCAAGAGGAATAACAGAATCTGTCCGGTGAGTCGGTTGGCCAGGCCCACGACCCGGGCTTCCGGGGTCACCAGGCCAATGCGCCAGCCGGTGCCGGCCATGGTCGCCAGGGTGACGTAGGCCGGGCCGTTGAGCCGACCGTCATGCTCAAGCCTCTGGGTCGAGAGCGCCGAGGTGTTGCTCGCCAGCTGATCAGCCACCGGCTTGAACCAGGGTTGTTCCTGGCTCAATCCGGTAATGGTCAACAGGCCCTTGGTGCCCTTCGCATCAGGGAAATACAGCACGTTCCCTGATGGATCGACCGCAAATGCGTAGCCGTCGGTGACGCCGCCTTTCTCTTTGAGGAAGGCCGCCAGACCGTCAAGCTTGAGGTCGATGGTCGCGACGCCGGCGAACGCGCCCTGGGCCCGATAAGGCACGCTGCAGGTGGTCATGGCCACGCCGCTGACCGGGTCCTGATAAGCATCGGACCAGACGCAACGCCCTGCCGGTGAAGACTTGGCCCCGGTGTACCAGGTTTCAGCCTGATAAGGCGGCGTCTTGGCCTGGTTGTATTCGTCGGAAAAGTCCAGTCGATTGCCTGCGTCCCGTGCCCAGAAAAAACTGCGACGCTCGGTGCCCGCCGCAAAGGCGTTGGGCTCCGGCCACACGCCGCCACCGGCGATGGCCGAATCCCCCTGGCTGTCGATCAAGCCTGGAAAACTGCTCATGTACAGGGTTTCTTCATGGGGCAGCGTCTCCGCCAGCAACGCCATGGCTGCCGCGGTACCCTCGATGCGGCTCAACGGCAGCGCCAACTGACGGGTGATGGCGCTGGCTGACTGCTCCGCCGACTCGGTGCCGGCGGCCACCAGCTGGGGTTTGCCCCCCAGGGTCATGACCGCAAAAATTGCAACGGCCGTGAGGATCAGCAGTGTCAGAATCCCCAAGGTCATTCGTCCAGCGATGCGGCGAGGAATCAACGACATGGTCAAGCTCCGAAGAAAATGTAGGGCTACATTTGCAACGGCCGTGACAGGCAAAAGTTGAAGCCGGACAGGCGTTTAAGCGACCTGAGCGACAGGAGGTCATAGGATGACTCGCCAAACGTCAGCCACCGCGCCCCGGTCAGACCTCCATGGCGTCCCGCGCCACCCGAACATGGTCGGGCAGTTCAGCGGCATGCTCCATCAGCCACGCACCCAGCGTATGCCCGACATGGGTCAGCACCGCTTGCGCGGGCTTGAGTGCTTCAATGATCTGCAGCGCCACATTCACATCATTGTGGTTGCGCGGCGTTTGCGCCTGGGGCGGCATGGAGCAGTCGAGGATCAGCACGTCGAGCGCCTCGCGCTGCAAAAAGGCCTGGGTGTCATGGGGCAAGCCGATGGTGTCGGTGAGGTAGGCGATGCGCCGCCCCCCGCCTTCCAGCAGATAACCCAGCGTCGGTTTGGAGTGCAGCAGTGGCAATGCGGTGACTTGCAGTTCGCCCAGGGCGCGGCTTTCGAAGGGCATGAAGGGCTGGCTGAAATCGAGGATGCCGGGGTGCTTGTACAGGTCCGACAGCCCTTCCGGGTCCACCGGGCCGTGCACCGGGATCACCAGGCCCTGCCCCCAGCGCAGGTGCAGCAGACCTTGAGCGTGGTCGGCGTGGTAGTGGGTTTGCAGGATGCCGCTGAGGCTGCGCGGCGGGAAGCGCTCGGTGAGGTCGGGCAAGCCACTGTCGATCAGCCAGCGTTGCTCGCCTAATTCCACCAGCGCGCAACACGGGCGTCGGCGCAGGCGTTGGTCGGCGTGGGCGGCGCGACAGGCTGCGCATTCGCAGCCGTAGACCGGCACTTGCCGCGCATCCCCCGTGCCCAGCAGGGTCAGGCGCATGCGGGAGTGCGCTCCAGTCGCTGCAACAGTCGGGCGACCGTTTGCTCCAGCGCGCCGGAGTTGTCGAGCACGATCAACGATGGGTCGCTCGCCTGCACGTCGTCAGCGAATTGCGCGTTGCGCGCCAGCCGGGTTTCGATGTCATCAGCCGATTCCCGCGCCCGACTGAGCAAGCGCTCCCGCAATACCGATTGATCCACTGTCAGCAGCACCACCCACAGCGACGGATAACGCAACCGCGCCTGGGGCAGGTGCCCGCGCGAACCGTTGACCAGCACATCGTGCCCCTCGGCGAGCCATTGATCGATCTCTTTCGGAATGCCGTAATGCAGGCCGTTGGCGAACCAGTCGAGTGCAAACGCACCCTCGGCCTGCAGCGCCACGAAGCGCTCGACGCTGACGGCCTGGGCCGCTTCGCCCCTGGCTTCCGCCGACCGGGTGATGACCCGACGCACGATACGGCAGTCCCGCGCGGCCAATGCCTCGCGGGCCGCGTCCAGCAGGCTGTCCTTGCCAGAACCCGACGGCCCGATGAGATAGATCAACCTGCCTGTCATCAGAACACCCTCTTCGCTTGTCGCCAGACTTGTTGAATGATTGGCAGTGTGCCCAAAGCCCGGGCGTGGATCAGGTCGGCACGCAGGCCGACGCGGATTTCGCCGCGATCCTGCAAGCCCGCCGAACGGGCCGGCGCCAGGCTGACCGTGGTCACCGCCCGTGCCAGCCCCGCACCTGTCGACTCGTCCGCTGCATCCAGCTGGGCGCCCAACGTGAACGCCGCCTGCAACAGGCTGGCCGGATAGTAATCGCTGGAGAGAATATCCAGTAGCCCTTCTTCGGCCAATGTCGCCGCCGCGATGTTGCCCGAGTGCGAACCGCCGCGAACGATGTTCGGCGCGCCCATCAACACGCTCATGCCCAGACGCCGGCAGCCCTGTGCGGCCTCAAGGGTGGTCGGGAACTCGGCGATGCTCATGCCATAGGCCGCCGACTCCTCGACATGGGCCAGGGTGGCGTCGTCGTGACTGGCCACCGAAAGGCCCCGCGCCAGGCAGATGTCGACGATGGCCCGGCGATAACGGTCGCTGTAGGTCTTCGAGTTGGCAACCTGCTCGACGATGAACGCGTCCATCTGCTCGCTGCTCAGGTGGTATTTGCCCATGTAGTACTCACGGTACTTGGATTCCAGGGCGAACTGGCGCTGGCCCGGCGAATGGTCCATGACCGAGACCAACTGCACCAGCGGCTGCTCGACCAGGTCGCGGAACACGCTCAGGGTGTCGGGGTGGCAGACTTCGCAGCGCAGGTGCAGGCGGTGCTCGGCGCGGGTCATGTCGGCAGCGTTTGCCGCGGCGATCGCCTCGATCATGCCCGGCAGTTGCTGCATGCGCTTGCCCTTGGGATTGACGTCGCCGATGGACAGCGCGTCGAACACCGTGGTGATGCCCGCCGCGATGATTTGCGCATCGTGGCTCATCACCGCCGAGGCCGACGGCCAGTCCACACCGGGGCGCGGGCTGAGGTGTTTTTCCAGGTTGTCGGTGTGCAGCTCGACCAGCCCGGGCAGCAGGTAATCGCCATTGAGGTTCTGTGCCTGGGGCAACTGGCTGATGCTGTCATCGACTTCGCTGATCAACCCGTCACGCAGCACCACGGTGCCGGTGAAGACGCGCTCGGCGGTGACGATCTTGGCGTTGGTCAGGATCTGTTCGTTCAGCATTCTTCGGTCTCCTTCACGCTCGACGCCATCGACGCCTGCGGGTCAAGGTCGGGCGGGGTCATGTCCAGATGACGGTCGGACACCGCGTCCCTGGCCAGTCGGTCGTGGAAGATGCCGATCACTGCGGCGCCGGCGTTCTTCGCTTCATTGATCAATTCGAGGACCACCTGGCGATTGCCGTCGTCCAGCGACGCGGTCGGCTCGTCCAGCAGCATCACCGGCCACGGCACCATGAAGCCGCGGGCGATGTTGACGCGTTGTTGTTCGCCGCCGGAAAACGTTCCCGGTGCCAATTGCCACAGCCGCTGGGGAATGTTCAGCCGGGCCAGCAGGTGCTCGGCGCGTGCCTTGGCGTCTTCGCGTTTCCAGCCCCGGGCCAGCGCCGGTTCCATGACCACGTCGACGGTGGCGACGCGGGGAATCACCCGCAGAAACTGGCTCACGTAGCCGAGGGTTTGCTGGCGCACTTGCAGCACCTCCCGGGGCGCAGCGCCCACCAGTTCCAGCCATTCGCCCTGATGCTGCACGCGAATGCTCCCGCCGGCCGGCAAGTAGTTGCCGTACAGGGTGCGCAGCAAGGTGCTTTTGCCCGCGCCGGAATGGCCGTGGAGCACCAGGCATTCGCCGCCGCCGACGGAGAAATCCAGGCCGCGCAGCACGTTGAGTACGACGCCGTTCTGCTGGTGCAGGGTGAAGGTTTTCGAGAGGTCACGGACCTCGATCAGCGTGTTCATTAAAGGCATCCCGAAAGGCGGATCATGGCTGCAGCACCGAAGACACCAGCAGCTGAGAATACGGATGTTGCGGGTCATCGAGGATCTGATCGGTCAGGCCGGTTTCCACCACGTGGGAACGGCGCATGACCATCAGCCGATCGGCGAGCAGGCGGGCGACGGCGAGGTCGTGGGTGACGATGACCACCGCCAGGTCCAGCTCACGCACCAGCCCCCGCATCAGGTCGAGCAGACGCGCCTGCACCGACACGTCGAGGCCGCCGGTGGGCTCGTCCATGAATACCAGCCGTGGGCCGGACACCAGATTTCGGGCGATCTGCAAACGTTGCTGCATGCCGCCGGAAAAGGTTCGCGGCAGGTCGTCGATCCGCGCCGGATCGATCTCCACCTGATTGAGCCAGTCCAGCCCCGCCGCCCGCAGCGCCTGATAATTGCGCACGCCCTGGGCCATCAGCCGCTCGCCGATATTGGCCCCGGCCGACACCGCCATGCGCAGGCCGTCGCGGGGGTTCTGCTCGACGAAGCCCCATTCGGTGCGCAGCAAGGTGCGCCGCTCGGCCTCGCTGGCGCTGTACAGGTCCAGCCATTGGCCCGCATTTTTATGGGTGTCGGCGAGGCGGTAATCGATGACCCCGCTGTCGGGCGGGCAGCGGCCGCTGAGCAACGACAGCAGCGTTGACTTGCCCGAGCCGGACTCGCCGACGATGCCCAGCACCTCACCCGGATAAAGCTCGAAACTGACGTCCTGGCAGCCTTTCTCCGGGCCATACAACTTGGTCAGGCCGCGCACTTTCAGCAGCGGCTGGGTGCGATCGCTGGCGGCATCCCGGTTGATCGGTTGAGCAGCGTTCATTGCACGGCCCTCCCCTGACTGACCCGCTGCGCGCAGTAGTCGGTGTCCGAGCAGACGAAACTCTGGGTGCCCTGATCGTCGAGGATCAGCTCGTCGAGGAACGACTCGTGGCTGCCGCAGATCGCACAGTTGTGTTCCCACTTCTGCACGTCAAAAGGGTGATCTTCAAAATCGAGGCTGGTAACGCGAGTGAACGGTGGCACCGCGTACAGACGCTTCTCGCGACCGGCGCCGAACAGCATCAGCGCCGGGCTCATGTCGAGTTTCGGGTTGTCGAATTTGGGGATCGGCGACGGGTCCATCACGTAGCGCTCGTCGACGGTCACCGGGTAGGCGTAGGCCGTGGCGATGTGGCCGAAGGTGGCGATGTCTTCGTAGAGCTTGACGTGCATGACGCCGTAATCATTCAGCGCGTGCATGGTGCGGGTCTCGGTTTCCGACGGTTCGATGAAACGCAGCGGCTCCGGAATCGGCACCTGATAGACCATGATCTGGTCGGCGTGCAGCGGCGTTTCCGGGATGCGGTGGCGGGTCTGGATGATCGTCGCTTCGGGGGTGCGCTCAGTGGTGGCGACGCCGGCGGTGCGGGCAAAGAACCGGCGAATCGACACCGCGTTGGTGGTGTCGTCGGCGCCCTGATCGATGACTTTGAGCACGTCTTCGGCGCCGAGGATCGCGGCGGTCAGTTGCATGCCGCCGGTGCCCCAGCCATAGGGCAACGGCATTTCACGACCACCGAAGGGCACTTGATAGCCGGGAATGGCCACGGCCTTGAGCAGGCCGCGACGGATCATGCGTTTGGTCTGTTCATCCAGATAGGCAAAGTTGTAGGCCTCGTCTCGCGGCGTCTGTGGCTGCGGACGTGGCTGCGGACGGGGCTGCGTGGCGGCGTTCATTGAGCCGACTCCTTGGAGGGCGTGCGCAGTTTGCGGATCAGTTCCAGCTCGGACTGGAAATCCACGTAGTGCGGCAATTTCAAATGCGAGACGAAACCGGCGGCTTCGACGTTGTCGCAGTGGGCGAGCACGAACTCTTCCTGCTGGGCCGGCGAGACGATTTCCTCGCTGTATTCCCCGGCGCGCAACGAGCGGTCCACCAGCGCCATGCCCATGGCTTTGCGTTCGGCGTGCCCGAAAGCCAGGCCATAGCCGCGGGTGAACTGCGGCAGCTCGGTGGCGGAACCGACGAACTGGTTGACCATTTCGCACTCGGTCACCTCGATGGCGCCAATGGAAATCGGAAAGCCCAGCTCTTCCGGCTCGATCCACACCTCCACTTCACCGACGCGAATCTCGCCGGCAAACGGGTGGTTGCGGCCGTATCCCCGCTGGGTCGAATAGCCCAGCGCCAAGAGAAAGCCTTCATCGCCCCGGGCCAGCGCTTGCAGGCGCTCGGCGCGACTGGCCGGGTACTCCAGCGGCTCGCGGGTGATGTCGGCGACCGGCACGCCGGTGTCCTGTTCTTCCTTGATCAGGCCTTCTTTGGCCAGCAACCCCAGCACTCGCGGACAGTCCTGGACGCCGGCGTCGGCCTGGGCCTCAGGGCCGGGAAATTCGCCTTCGGCCAGCAAGGTGAAATCCAGCAAACGGTGGGTGTAATCGAAGGTGGGGCCCAACAGTTGCCCGCCCGGCACGTCCTTGAACGTGGCCGACAGTCGCCGGTTGAGCTGCATGGCCGAGGTGTCGATGGGCAGGCTGGCGCTGAAGCGGGTCAGCGTGGTGCGGTAGGCGCGCAGCAGGAAGATCGCTTCCACCAGATCGCCGGCCGATTGCTTGATCGCCAGCGCCGCCAGTTCTGCGTCGTACAGCGATCCCTCGGTCATCACCCGGGCGACGGCCAGGGGCAATTGCTGACGGATCTGTTCCACGCACAGCTCGGCGACGGACGTGTCGCCCCGCCGCTGTTTCGCCAGCAGTTTGTGGGCATTGTCGATGGCCTGTTCGCCACCCTTGACGGCGACGTACATCAGGCGGCTCCTTTTGACGTTTGGGGTTTGAACGCCACTTGGGTGCTGCGCGGCAGGCCGAGCAATTCGCTGCCGGCGACGAAGAACACGTCGATCCCGCGCGGGAAGTCATTGCGCGATTCCCGCTCCTGCCAGAACGCTTCCTGCAACGGCAGACTGACGTGGTTTTTGCTTTCGATGCCCGGCCCGCGCCACGCCAGTTGTGTGCCGCCCTGTAGGCTGGGCAACTGGACCAGCAGCGTGCAGGACTGATCGGGATAGCGATCGTTGCCCAGGTCGAAGCCGCTGAGGTCGTGCAACTGGCTGTCGTCAAGCAGCGCGAAGCGGGCGTTCTGCCGGTCGCTGACGATCGGGCAGCCGCAATGAAACGTCAGGTTGGCGCGAATGGCCTGGGTGTCGAACTTCGGCGCGAGCCACAGCGGCGTGTCGATATCCAACAGCGCCAGGCACAGCGCGTGACTGGCCGCGGCGAGGCCTTCCAGATGCGGCGGGGTTTGCGTGGCGAGCAGGCTTTGTGCGACACCCGGCCCGGCCAGCGCCTTGAGGGCGGCGCGAAAGCTGCGCTGGGCATCCAGCACCGGATCGGCGAATGCCGGCTGCAACAGCGAGGCGGGCAAGGATTCAGTTGCGAGAGAGGTGCTCATCAGTTTTCTCCTCTGACCAGGGTGAAGAAGTCCACTTTGGTCGCGGCGGTTTCGGCTTGTTGTTGGGCCCGGCGCACGTCTTGAGCGCGGGCCAGCGGGTCGATCAGGTCGCTGATCCAGTGCGCCTGTTGGGCACCCTGCAAATGCGCGTCGGCCAGGGCAGCGAGTTCGGCGTGGGCCTTGTCGCGCCCGGCCAGGTAGCTGAAGCCGGTGCGGCCGTCGGCCAGGCGCACCACGCAACGGGTCACGGTCATCTCGCCGATGTTGAACGGCGCACCGCTGCCGCCCATGCGGCCCCGCACCAGGGTCATGCCGATTTCAGGTGCACGGATCAGTTGATATTCGGCGTCACGCAACGCGGCTTCGTGGGCCAGCAGTTCGGCGCGGCGGCTGCGGGCGAGCACGCCGATCCAGTGCTGGCGAGCGGAGTGGTCCGTTACTTTTGCGTCGGATGCGGTGGAGGAAGCGGGTGTGGCAGTCATCGAGGGCATCTCCGTCAGGTGACGATCTGATACTGGAAGCGGTCGGAGCGGCTGGTGGAATGGGCAATCTCCACCGGGTTTCCGTGCGCATCGTGGGAAAGGGTCAGCACTGTCAGCGCCGGCAAGTGGCGCGGCATCAGCAGCACTGCGGCCTCTTCGCGACTGGGCAGGCGCGCGCCGATCAGGCTGAAGGTCCGGGTCAACGGCAACTGCCGTTCGGTGAGGAACTGGCGCACCGAGCCGCTGACGTAGTCGGCGATCAACGAAGCGCGGGTGGCGCAGTAACGGTGGCGTATCAGGCAGACCGGCTGACCGTCGAGGCGGCGCAGTGTTTGCAGTTCGATCAGCGGCGCGTGGGGTTCAAGGCCCAGATGCCCGGCCTCCTCAGCCGTCGCCGTGCAGTGCCGGCGTTGCAGCAGCACCGCTTCGACGCCGTGGCCCAGCGCCGCGAGGGATTCGCTGTAGGCACTGTCGGCGGCAACCGGGTATACCAGCGGACGGCCCAGCACCTGGGTGCCTTTGCCCTGGCGGCGCAGCAGGCTGCCTTCGCGCACCAGTTCGTCGATGGCCCGGCGCACGGTGTGCCGGTTGACCTCGAAGCGCGCCGCCAGCTGGACTTCGGCAGGCAGGTATTCGCCGGCGGTGTAGCGGTCGAGTTCACTGCGCAGGGTCTGCGCGAGTTCGCGGTACATGGGCTCGCGATGCATGGGCTCGCGATGAAGCGGTTCGGTTTGTCTAGACAACTGCATGGCTAAAAAAAGGGTTCGCACCCTCTCCTGTCGTGGTCGTTAGATGAACTGCTTGCGCAGGCGCTGGGAGAAAATGTCGATGACGCTCACCACCACGATGATCACCAGCAGCACCGAGCAGGTCTGGGTGAACTGGAAGGCGCGGATGTTTTCCCACAGGATCACGCCGATCCCGCCGGCACCGACCATCCCCACCACCGTCGCCGAGCGCACGTTGGATTCGAAGCGGTACAGCGCGTAGGAAATCCACAGCGGCATGACTTGGGGGATGACCCCGAAGATCACTTCCTGCAAGGCACTGGCGCCGGTGGCACGCACGCCCTCGACCGGGCCGGGATCGATCGCCTCAACGGCTTCGGCGAACAGCTTGGCGAGCACGCCGGTGGTGCTGATCCACAACGCCAGGACGCCGGCAAACGGGCCCAGGCCGACAGCGACCACGAAGAGCATGGCGAAGACCATTTCGTTGATCGAGCGGAAGGCATCCATGACCCGGCGCAACGGCTGGTGAATCCACCAAGGCGTGATGTTGTCGGCGCAGAGAATGCCCAGGGGCACCGAGCAGACGATCGCCAGCAGCGTGCCCCACAGGGCGATCTGCACCGTGACAATCATTTCCTTGAGGTAGGCGCGCCATTCGTGAAAGTCAGGCGGGAAGAAGTCGGCGGCGAAGGTCGCCATGTTGCCGGAGTCGCGGTACAGCGCCAGCGGGTTCATTTCCGCGCCGTGCCAGGCCCAGGCCATCATCGCCAGGAACAGGCCCCAGCCCAGGTATTGCGGCCAGCTGCGCTTGCCGGCGGCTTCGATGTAAGCAGCATGAGTGGTCATAAAAAGTCCGGTTGCGAACGGGTGAAGCGTCATGACTGGCGCGCCGTGCCTGCACGGGGTTAAGCCATACAGGCAGGCGCGCCCCGTGCATCAACCCGCCTTGGCGGTGCCTTGTTTTTCCAGCTCGGAAATACGGTCCTGCAGCTTCGCCAAACCCGCGTCGATGTCTTTCAGGCGAGTGGCCTTTTCGTCGGCGCTGAGGGTGGTGCTGGCGGTGGTTTCAGTCTTCTGCTTGAACAGCTCGAGCTGGCGGATGGTCAGCAACTGGTCGTCCGAGGACTTGAGGAACTTGCCCATCTGCATGTTCTTCAGCACGGCTTTTTCTTCGTCGGTATCGCCGTAGTTGGCGAAGAAGTCGCGGATCTTGTTTTTGTCTGCGTCGGACAGGCCCTTGCGCCAGACCATCGGGTCGGCCGGGATCAGCGGCGATTTCCAGATCACCTTGAGCATCGCGGCCTTGTCCGGCTGGGTGACTTCCAGGCGGTCCCAGCTTTCGGTGTTGAAGGTGGCGACGTCCAGTTGCCCTTTGGCCACGCTGAGGGCGTTGACTTCATGGCTGGAGTTCAGCGTGCGTTTGAAAGCGGTGGCGGCGTCGACGTGGTTCTGCGCGAACACGTAGTAGCCCGGCACCAGATAGCCCGAAGTGGAGTTCGGGTCACCGTTGCCGAAGGTCAGTTCCTTGGCGTGCTTGAGCATGTCCTCGACCGAATTGATCGGGCTGTCCTTGCGCGCAATGATCACGCTCCAGTAGCCGGGCGCACCGTTGGCGGCGGCGGTCTGGGCGAAGATTTCACCGCCGGAACGGTCCACCGCTTCCATGGCCGCCTTGTTGCCCAGCCAGGCCACATCGACCTTGTTGAAACGCATGCCCTGGATCAGGCCGGCGTAGTCGGAGGCGAAGGTGGCGTTGACTTTCAGCCCGGTCTTTTTCGACATGTCGTCGATGAACGGCTGCCAGACGCTCTTCAGGTTCTGCGACGACTCGGTGGACATGATGCCGAAGTTGATGACGTTGTCGTCTGCCTGCGCGGTGCCCATCAGGCAACCGGCGACGACAGCGGCAGACGCGAAGACGCGCCCGATACGGTTCAACATGGGGAACTCCCGGAGCTGGTTTTGGTGTGGGGTTGGGTGTTGTCTGTTACCGATGCCGTCACCGGGTCAGGCGCGGACCATCAGCAGTTGGGGCGTTCGCTGGGTGTCCCGCGCGCTGCCGTCGAACATCAGGCTGGTGTCAGCGTCGGCGCCATACAGGTCGTTGAGGAACTGGCTGTTGAGCTCGGTGCCGTTGCCGTCGAAATGAATACGCCCGCCCTTGAGTGCCACGGCACGCGGGCAGTAGCGCACGGCGTAATCCACCTGATGCAGAGTGACGACGACGGTCTTGCCGTCCCGGCGATTGATGTCGGCGAGGATTTCCATGACCTTGCGCGCTGACTCGGGGTCGAGAGAGGCAATGGGTTCGTCGGCGAGAATGACTTCGGCCTGCTGGGTCAGCGCGCGGGCGATGGCCACCCGCTGCTGCTGGCCACCGGACAGGGTCGAGGCCCGCTGCGGCGCCAGGTCGGCAAGGCCAACGCGATCAAGGTTGGCCATGGCGCGGGCTTTCTCCTCGGCGTTGAACAGGCCCAGGCTGCCACGCCAGCGCGGCATGCGACCGAGGCAGCCGAGCAGGACGTTGTCCAGCACGCTGAGGCGATTGACGAGGTTGAATTGCTGAAAGATGTAGCCGATGTCGGCACGCAGACGGCGCACCTTGCCGTTGAGCCTGCCCGAGGCCTGGACTTCGCGACCCAGCACCTGGACGCTGCCGCCGTTGCTGCGATCGCAGCAGGCCAGACCGGCCAAGTGGCGCAACAGCGTGGATTTACCGGAACCGGAAGCGCCAATCAGCGCGACCATCTCCCCGTGTTGTATAGACAATGCAAGGTCAACCAACGCGGTCTTTCGGGCGAATGTCTTGTTCAGGCGGTCGACGTGGATGGCAGCGGTCATAGGCTTCTCTGGTCTTGTGATTCCAGCGTCCTGCCGGGGTGAATGATCAGCCGCACGACCGTCCATGGCCGCGTTCGGTGCGAGTGACATTAGGGGCAGCCTGTGGCAGTTCCATGAATCGACGATGACGGCGGAGTGTCAGTTCAGAGACGGTTTGATGCGGGATTTTCGGGGGTTTTCTGGACAGGTTGGCGCCCAAGGGCGATCTAGCCGCTGTGCGGGCTAGACAAGTTGCGCGGATGTTGAAGGCGGAATGGCGGAGTGATGGACGGGGCTGAAACAAATAATTCGTGCCGTTGGTCCGTTGGCAGAATGCGATGCCGCTAGTGGGACCGGCTTAAGCCGGGAAAGCGTCGGATGTCACGCCGTTGAATTGAGGGTGTTCACCCTGGCCTCTTCCCGGCTGAAGCCAGTCCCACTAAAAGCAGCGCGTACATTCAATGGAAATGACATCCGCCGGAACATTGCACGATGGGGCTGGCGGAACGCGATGCACTTAGTGGGACCGGCTTTAGCCGGGAAGACGTCGGGTGTCACGCCTCAAGATCCAGGGTGTGCAGACTGGCCCCCTCCCGGCTGAAGCCGGTCCCACTATGGGAAATGCATTTCGACCGTAGGACGGGCTTTAGCCGGGAAGACGTCGGATGGCGCGCTGCGGGATTGAGGGTGTGCAGGCTGGCCTCTTCCCGGCTGAAGCCGGTCCCACTATGGAAATGCATGTCGACCGTAGAACTGGCTTTAGCCGGGAAGGCGTCGGGTGTCACGCCGCAAGATCCAGGGTGTGCAAACTGACCTCTTCCCGGCTGAAGCCGGTCCCACTGTTGAAATGCATTTCGACCGTAGGACTGGCTTTAGCCGGGAAGACGTCGGGTGTCACGCCTCAAGATCCAGGGTGTGGAGACTGGCCCCTTCCCGGCTGAAGCCGGTCCTACAAGATCACCGCATTCCGTCAGTGAGACCTGTGACGCGGAGCGTCAGGGGATGCATTCCCACGCGGAGCGTAGGGAACGATCCAATGTTGGCGTCTGAACTAACCTCTTCCCGGCTAAAGCCGGTCCTACTACGCGTGCTTTGATCTGCTTTTGATCTTGATCTTCAAACACAAATAGTTCAGTCACCGCCAATCGCGACTTCGGTGCAGGCTGAACGCAGGTCTCGCTCCGTGGGCCGAGCGGCATGGATGCCGCGAGAGCCGCCCCCCGCCATGGATGGCGGATGGCGGCGGGCCCACGGAGCGGGACCGGAGTGAAGGGACCCCGAGGAACGAGGGGCCCAACCAGGAGCAGGCACTTTTGCTTACTTTTGGTGCTTTTCAAAAGTAAGTCGCCTAAGGCGAAACAGTCTGCCCCCAGGCAGACGCCCTTGATCTAGATCCTGAAGGTCCCCACCAAATGCTGCAGCCGCGCCGTCTGATGTTCCAGATGCGCACAAGCATCAAGCGTCGACTTAAGGTTATCGACACCCTCCTGATTCAGCGTATTGATCTCCGTAATATCGACATTGATCGACTCCACCACCGCCGTCTGCTCCTCGGTCGCCGTCGCCACCGACTGGTTCATCCCGTCGATCTCACTGATCCGGCGGGTCACACTGTTCAGGCGTTCACCGGCCTGATTGGCGATGGTCACGCTGTTCTCGCTCTGGCGCTGGCTCTCGGTCATGTTGATCACCGCATCGCGCGCGCCAACCTGCAACTCCTCGATCATGCCCTGCACCTGCTGCGCCGAATCCTGGGTGCGGTGGGCCAGGTTCCTCACCTCGTCCGCCACCACCGCAAAACCACGGCCCGCTTCCCCTGCCCGCGCGGCTTCGATGGCGGCGTTGAGCGCCAGCAAATTGGTCTGCTGAGAGATGCCGGTGATCACTTCCAGAATCTGACCGATGTTGGCGGTCTTGTTGTTCAGGGTCTCGATGTTGGCGCACGACTCGCTGATCTTCTCGGACAGCTGATTCATCGCCTTGATGGTCTGGCTGACAACGCCCTGACCTTCGCTGGCCAGTTGCGTGGCCTCGCTGGAGTGCTGAGACGCCAGCGCAGCGTTCTGAGCGATTTCCTGGGCGGCGGCACCGAGCTGGTTGATCGCTGCGGCCACGCTGCTGGTACGGCTGGTCTGCTGATCGGAATTGCCCATCGACGAGTTCGAGGCACCAACCACGCGGGCCGCGACTTCACCCAGTTGCCCGGCGGTCGACGCCACTTCACGGATCGAGCTGTGAATACGCTCGACGAAACGGTTGAACGACTGCGCCAACGCGCCGAATTCATCCTGGGACACAATCACCAGACGCTTGGTGAGGTCGCCTTCCCCATCGGCCATGTCCTGCATCGCCCGGCCCATCTGGTGGAGGGGTTGCATCAGCACGCGGATAAGCAAGCCCAGCAGCAGCATGATGATCGCCACAGCAATGACCATGGCGAGAATCGCCGAAGAGCGGAATTCGCTGAGCATCGAATAGGCCGCGTCGCGGTCGAGGACCAGCGCCACGTACCAGTTCGCCGATGACAGCCCTTCCACCTTGGTGAACGAGATGATCTGCCCCTTGCCGCCGGACTCGATTTCCGTCACCCCCGGCGCGATGGTCGGCGCGCCGTTCGGGTAGGCCTCGCTGACGTTCTTCAGGATCAGCTTGCTGTCGGGGTGGATCAGAATCTTGCCGTCGGCGCTGACGATGTACGCATAACCGTGGCCGCCGAAGTTCAGCGAGTTGATGGTCTTGCTGATGGCGTCCAGGGAAATGTCTGCGCCCGCGACGCCAATCATCTGCCCCTGCTGGCGCACCGGTGTCGCCAGTGTCACCACCAGCTTGCCCGACGACGCGGCGATGTACGGCTCGGTCACGATGATGCCCTGCGCCGCGTCGGCCGCCTTGTACCAGCCACGGGCACGGGGGTCGTAGTCGGCCGGGCGATTGCCCGTCGGCACGGAGAACATCACGCCGTCCTTGCTGCCGAAATAACTGAGCTGGAAATTGTCCGGGTACACCGGCAGACCGATCACCCGCTGCAGGCTGCTCACCGCCGGACCGTCAACCGCGATCTGCTGAGCCATCGAGTTGAGCAACTGCGTGCGGCTGTCGAGCCAGGTTTGAATGTTTTGCGTGGTCAGACTGCCCAACTGTTGGAGTTCGGAAGTGACGCGGCTCTTCAGGGTTTCACGTTGGCGATAGTCGTTCACCAGAATGAAACACGAGAAAGCAACTACCACTATCAGTGCAGCGGCCAGCAGGATCTTTCTGCTGAAACCCAGACGTTTGATCATATGCGTGTGTCCATAACCAGAGATGACAGCGACGAGAGTGCGATGCCGATAGGTGCGCTGCGCTTTGCACGGGGTGCGGCAGGAAAGAGAAGGCACGGCCTGACAGATGTTTCGGCCGCGAACGCGGGGAGTTTAGGGCCGGCTACCAATGAAGATTCAGGGTGGTTATTTGAGGGGTTAAGAGGTTGAGGCTCAATCCAAATGAGGGGCACTTACGCGGTGGCTGGATCCAAAGATTAAGGGCGTGCAGACTGGCCCCTTCCCGGCTGAAGCCGGTCCTACAAAAGCACCGCATCCCGTCAGTGAGACCTGCGACGCGGAGCGCCAGGGGATGCATTCCCACGCGGAGCGGGGGAACGATCAGGCGATCAAGGT
>Ga0209276_100169_pt1 | contig 126298 bp, 114 predicted proteins | sample DewCreD2012metaG_3_FD_185473 | JGI IMG/M metagenome (GOLD analysis project Ga0209276, IMG submission 185473) | Hot spring sediment bacterial and archeal communities from British Columbia, Canada, to study Microbial Dark Matter (Phase II) - Dewar... ...
CTGACTCTCAACACCTTCAAAGTACCTTTTTACAGCTTGTATCTTTTCTTGTCCTGTTAATTTAGACATAAAGAAAACTGCACCTCCAACTGTTAGATTGTGTGTCTAACAATTGGGGTGCAGTTCAACTATCAGATGGTCTTCTTTTTGGGAATTTTCGTCCAGACATATTGGCTAGTCGTTCTCTACATTCTATTCTATTAATTCGATTGTTCCGAAATTCTTCGTGTTCTGATAAGAGAATCCAGTAGGGTCGCTCCAGATAGTAACACTATCACGAGTACCGTCTCCGTCTTGATCGTTGTTTACTTGGATGTCATAGCCAATCTTAGCGCCGGATTTAATCAGCTCTGGATTCAGCTTAATAGCGGCCTCTACAATGTAGCCATCCTCCAATAGCTTGGTCGCCGTTATAAAATTTTCTGGGGATGCCATACCATTATAACTGTGCTCATTCGCATAATTCACACGGAATTGACCGTCATCCGATTCATAGAACTCTGTCTGAGCATTGTTCTGGTCCACGAAGATCTCTAGGGAATCGTGCTCCCATACGTTATCGCTTGTTTTACTTAGTTTTGCATCTGTTACATGCGCGTATACATATAGGTAGCCGTTCTCCCACATCGTTCTGACCTTAGCCTTAGCTTCCTCATTACCGGATACCGATATATTCGTAGCTATCTCCGCCGTTCTAGACCAGCTTGCATCCATCTCACCATCTATCTTTGGTTTGCCCTTATAGGCTTGTGTTGTTTGTTTTCCTATGACCTCTCCTCCCGGTGGAGCTGGTACCTTTGCATAATCCACAAGCGCCCAATATGAAGGTTTCGCTTGTAGATCCTTATCGAATAATAGTGGCAGGTTTATTCTAGTTATTGGGAATGTGCTTAGCCATGTCTTCCCATCATCTGTTCCCCATAATACTACGCTGCTGATATAATCCTTTAATTCCAAGAACATATCGAATACTTCTCTGTAACGATGGGCTTGTTGAATCAGAATCTCCTCAGGCACTTCATCATATTTATCCGTATCGTTCGAATAAATGCTAATATCCAGCTCAGTGATTTGATTATCGAGCCCGATAGATGCAAACTTCTCAATAGACTCTCTCATTAAATCAACTGAAGGATTTGTTATATTAATGTGGGTCTGATGGCCAACCCCGTCAATGGGAACACCTCTATCAAGCATATCCGTTATAAGCTTATACATAAAGTCACGCTTCTTCGGTTCATGCGTATTGTAGTCATTAATATATAGCTGTGCACCAACACCTGCAACCTCACGAGTTACCTCGAATGCCCTGGCTATATATTCCGTACCTGTAATCTCAAACCACTTACTGCGGCGCATGCCATCTGATTGTCCCGGATCGATGACTTCGTTCACTACATCCCAATCTCTGATATCGCCTTTATATCTATCTACAACAGTGCGGATATGTGTTTCCATACGATTTAATAGAAGCTTCTTGTTCGCTTCAGTAGGCGCCATTGGATTACCGTCGATATCCAAGAACATCCACTCGGCTGCTTGAGAATGCCATACGAGGGTATGGAAACGAATAGTCTGTCCATTGTCTTGGGCAAATTTCACGATTTGATCTACGCCATCCCAGTTAAATTTACCTTCAGTTGGTTGGATTGGCCCTGGCTTCATAACATTCTCCGCCACCACAGCGTTATAGTGCTTCTTAATCAATGCTCCGTATTTACCTTCAGTTTGATAAGGATTTATCGCCGCACCAATCTCGAATGCATCTGTAAACTGCTCGTGGAGTGAAGGTATATCCATCTGGATACCTTTATCATGCGCTTGCCCTTGCGCCTCCACCTCTCCTGGACCATCAACCATCTTGATCGTAACATCATCCAGATAGAAGGCATCACTTGCATTAGAGCTTTCAGCATAAAGAGACATTGTTTCCACCTCGTTCTCAAATGTATATGTTCCCTTCAGTTCAACCCACTCACTATGAGAGACATCTGCTTGAGCAATCGTGTCCCAGCCTACTTCGCCACCGATTGGCTTCCGCTCCATAGTAAGCTTCACCGTGCTAGGGGATTCAGGAGCCTCAACAAGTCTTATATAGGCTATCACCTCATACTTAGCTCTCTTAACGAGAATCGGTGCAACGTTAAGACTTGGTCCGTGCCAGCCTTCGGTACGGTTACTTACCTTTAGACTGTGCGTACCCGTTTTCGCTGCTTCGTCAGTTAAAGTGATAACGACACCTCCTCTTGGCACCCATCCTAGAACTTCACCCTCCTCAAAATTATGCACAGCAATAATAGATTCAGGGGCCTCCGCTTCAGCAACATCTCCATTGTTAACTACCTTTTCTTGAATAGGGACTGCTTTTTCCGCAGCTTCTTTATTGGTATAGAGGAGTGCAGCAATGATTGAAATACTAACTACTAATATCAATACCAGCCAGAATTGAAGCTGTCTTCGCAATATAAGCCCTCCTATGATTGAATCTCGTTGTCTATGTAATCGCTCTCTTCATCTTAATACAAAAACTCTACCACGTTAACCTAGTAAATTAAATGACTTCCTATATAAATTAAACCATTCTAATGCAACTTATGCTTTTCTTTAGAAAAAGGCGAAAAAAGAGGCCGACAACCAAGTAAGGTTCCAGCCTCTATATTTGTTAGGGTTATCCTTTAACCAGTTATAGCTTGTACGTCGGCTCTTGCTGCTCAATTTGCTTTTGGCGCTGCTGTAAGGCTTCCAATGTTTGATCCATCGTTTGACTTAACTGCTGAAATTGTTGTTTCATATTCGGATCTACTGTTTCTAGTGAGAAGGTTTTAAGGCTGGCAGCTGCGCTTTGTACACTTGCTATACATGTTTGCATTTGAGTGGCTACTGTCACAAGAATTCACCTCCCTTGTCGGACTACCTGATCTATTCTGACCTGCTAAAGCCAAGTTTATGACGGGATAGTCAAACGTAATAATTTCCACGCCATGGAGGAGAATAACTATATTCATCATCCTTACTGCATTTGCTCGTCATTCGTAACGTACCGATTATCTCAGCGAGAATACTGATTGCTATCTCCTCAGGTCCTTCGGCACCAATGGGAACCCCGATGGGAGAATGGATTGAAGCTGGTCTCTCTTTATCTCCCATAAGTCGGTTCATCCGGCTACCTGAGCCTAACACGCCAATGTAACGTATTTTTTTCGCTTCTAAGAAGGAAAGTATTTCTTGATCGCGCTGAAATTGATGTGTCATCAATATAATAAAGTCATCTTGAGTTAAACATAGCTTTCGCATCATTTCATCTGTAAATCCTGTGATGAATTGATCGGCATCTGGAAAATGTTCGACATTGCAATACGCTTCTCTCCAATCAGCGAGAATGACTATAAAGCCAACCTTCTTCGCGATGTCCACGAGGGGTTTAGCATCTGAACCAGCGCCAATAATAATTAGTCTGGGGCGAGGATAGTAATAGTGGACAAATGTAGGTGGTTCGTTCTTGGAATACTGCTTTACGCCACTTGCTGGTTGATTATATGGTTTAGCCAAAAAACGTTCTATGAGAATTTCTGGAGTGTCTCGTTGCCAAGAGCCAAACGATTGTCCATTTAGTGGGAAATAGCCATACTCCAACCCTTGTAAGTCCTTTGATAGTTTATGTATGAATAGGATCGGCTCCCTTCGATCGAGATAGCTTTGTAATGTAAATAAGTCCTTTTTCCTCTGTTGGTCCACCTGCTCCAGCAGGACATAAATCAGCCCATTGCATCCGGAGCCTTGCCCCCAGGATAAATCATCTTCATCACGCATATCGTAGATGAGCATTCGGTTATGCCCACCCTCTAGAACATCTGCTGCTCTATGTGCGAGGTCCGCTTCAAGACATCCACCACTCAATATCCCAATCTGTGTACCGTCCTCCCGGAAGAGCATCGTAGTTCCTTCCTTAAGGTATGCTGAGCCTTCCACACGAATAATCGTCGCAAGAACATGATTAGAACCTGATACTCGTAGTGCTTCGATAATACGATGAATTCCGTCCATTATGTCCCCCGCTGCTCTAACAGAACAGATTTAACCGCTTCCTCGATTTCCTGATACCCCGTACACCGGCATATATTGGATTCTAGCCAGTCCTTAATGGTGGAATCGTCTGCTTGAGGTACCTTAGTTATTAATGAATGACAATTCATAATAAAGCCAGGCGTACAGTACCCACATTGAAAGGCGAAGTTTTCCACAAAAGCTTTCTGAATTGGCGTGTCTCTCAAACCCTCTATTGTCGTAATTGTTCTTCCCACCATCTCCATTGCTAGTACTAGGCAAGCCTTCACTGGGTAACCGTCCACGTTAACCGTACAGGCACCACAATCACCATTCAGACATCCGGGCTTAGCACCAGTCAATCCCAACCGCTCCCGTAGAACATATAACAGATTGTCAGCGTGTCGAATAGTGACCTGTCGTTCTTCACCATTTACTTGAAGTAAGGTTTCGGAGCTATACATGTCCTTCTCCTTTCAATACTGTTAGAATATCTAGCAAAGTATGGCTTAAGACAAACTTCCGGTATTCCGAGGTTCCCTCAACATCGTCTAATATAGGGTGCGGTATTTGTTGGATGGCTTGTTCTATTCTTGCCTCCAAAGCCACACCATTCTGATTGAGTATCTTTTCGATCTTCTGATCCCGGAAGGGGAACGAACAAAGTCCGCTAAACGCTATGCGAATTTGATTGTCTTTTTTTAGTGCCGCGACCGTTACCAGAGGGTACCCGATAGACCCTTGCTTTCGTTTTTTTATGCTAAGGTAAGGCAGCTGAAGGTAAGCTTCGTCCGTCTTGAATTGAACAAGAAATTCCCCTTCCTTCAACTGGATTTGGCGGTTAAAAACCTGGTGAATAGGCTGATGGCTGACTCCCGCTTCCCCCGCTACCATAGCTTGGGTATCCGTCAATAAGAGAGGGAGTACAGCTTCCCTATAAATGATTTGCCCGCATACATTTCCACCTAAGGTAATATTACTTCGGGCTGTATGATCAGCAACCTCCTTGATCGTTTGGCTCAATAAGGGGAATATATTACTCTCAAGTAGTCTCGTAAAAGAAAGTCCTACTCCCATCACAAGCTGACCACTTATGAGTTCCTGCGTATGGCATTCCGGTAACCCCTTGAGGTCAATCACTGCGCCAGTGTTCACTTGATTCAATCTGCCAAGCGTAGTAATTTCAGTTCCGCCTGTATAATAGATAGGCCGCTTATTCAGTTCACGTAGAGATTTATGCAAATGGGTGGCTTCCTCAACGGAAGCTGGCTTGTGGTATTCGAAGTCAAAGGAAATCATCTTACTTCACCAGCCTTCTTAGCACTCCAGATGGTTTCGGGTAGAAGTGGCAGACTATTCAATTGAACCCCTGCAGCTTTTGATAACGCATTGGCTAATGCCGCCGGCATGCCAAGAAGTCCATGCTCCCCCACACCACGCGCTCCAAATGGCGCATCGATGTGAGGTGTCTCCACGAAATCAACTATATATTGCGGATGATCGCCGTAATGCGGTGGAACGTACGTACGAAGCTGTGGGTTCTGTACGATACCTTGATCGTCAAAAACAAATGACTCCTTGGATGCAAAGCCGATTCCCATACTCATCGCACCCATCACCTGACCCAATGCACCCTTATAATTAAGCACTTTTCCAATATCAATCACAGAATAGGCCTTTACAATTCTATATGTGTAATCCCGCGTGTCATATTCAATCTCGATGCCTTGGGCGCCTACAGTCCATTCCGGACCTGGTTTTCCGGCCCCGGTCTCATGATCAATATGGGTCAAGTGTCGTAATGTATAATTGCCTCTGGCCAGTATCTGCCCCCCGATCGCATGTCCGTTTGGATATTGATACCCGTAGGCAATATCTTTGAAATTAAGAAAGGTTGTTGGCTCTTCCCTCACAGAGACCTTTCCGTGTGCTACCTCTAAATCACTAGGTGAGCAGGCCAGAACATGTGAGGCTATATTTTTGAGCTGCCGGATTGCATCATCACCCGCTCTTAGCACCGCATTTCCCGCCATGAGAGTTCCTCTACTCGCTACTGTTTTCCAATGCTCAGGCGTCGTCTGTGTATCCACTTCCATTCGAACATGAATCTGATTCACATCCATCTTCAATTGTTCCGCTAGTATTTGTGCAAGCACGGTTTTGGTCCCTGTCCCAATTTCTACTAACCCTGACAACAGATTAATGCTACCGTCTGGATTGAATGTCAACACGACTCCGGAGGTGGAATTTGTATCAATAGTTGACGTTTTCCATATGCAGCACATTCCCTTCGCACGAACAAAGCGGCTATCGATAGGGATACATTGTCCTTCATCCCAGTTCATATGGCGCTTTAATTTATTGATACAATCTGGTACATTCCCCACATTGCTATGATTCAAAACAACCTGAGTGGGTGTCTTATGGCCTGGTAGAATAGCGTTCTTCAGCCGTAGCTCCATCGGATCCATCCCTAGCTTCTCCGCAAGCATATCCATGGTTCGCTCAAATGCGAATAACAGCTCCGGATGACTGAAGCCCCTATAGGCTGTTGCATAAGGATGATTGGTGTATATACATAATGAGTCACACCATATGTTCTCAATATCATAAGGTCCTGTACAAGTGACTGCTCCCGCGCGGCTGATTGTTGCCCCTTTGTCTGAATATGCGCCACAATCCCACAGATACTTGATCTGAGTGGCTTTTAATAATCCGTCTTTGCTGCAGCCCAGCTTTATTACGGCATCAAGTCCGATATGCACAGGAGATGAGATCATATCCTCTTCCCGTGAATTATAGAGCTTAACAGGTTTTCCTCCTACAGCTTTGGAAGCCATGTAAGCAATCAATTCTAATTGGACCGCGACTTTCCCTCCGTAACCGCCCCCAACAAGAGGCGTGCTCACGATGATCTTCCCTTTTTCAATGTCGAAATAACTTCCTAGTAGTTTTTTGACCATATAGGGAGCCTGAGAGGTTGTAGCAATATGAATGTACCCATCCGGGCTAATTGAGGCTGTCACACAACGGGTTTCCATGGCTGCGTGATCCGATGGTGAGAAGGCATAATGTCCCTCCACGGTTACGTCACTCTCTTCCCACCCTCTCTCCATATTACCTTTACGTATCTTTGTTCGATCCGCAATATTGGTATTAGGCTCGGGGTAGACATGTTCTATTCTCTTATAATTAGCTAAATTTTCATGAATTAATGGGGCATTCGCGGCGATTGCATCTCTAGGAGAATTTACGACTTGCAATGGCTTGTAGGTGATATGGACAAGATCAGCTGCTCGTTTCGCTAGAACTGCGGTGTCCGCCACGATTACAGCAATGGGCTCCCCATGATATCGTACCTTGTCGAAAGCGATAGGAGGACGATCCCGAATTTCTTCACCAGTCAGCGGACTCGGTTGACCAAGAAGAATCGCTCGTACGCCAGAGACCTTCTGCGCCTCTGAGGTGTCGATAGCCTGTATATGTGCATGCGCATATTCGCTAATAATTAGTTGGGCATGCAGCATATCAACGGTGTGGTAATCGTCCATATACTTCGCCACTCCCGTTACCTTCTCAAGTGCTTCCTTACGAATTAAGCTCGCACCAATATACATTCGATGACTCTCTCCTTATATTATCTAGATCTATGAATGATTAATCCTATAGAAAGCTTTCTATCTATGAAAAAGTATCTCCTTCAAGGGGTATTCTTAACCTCAGATGAATTGGTTTTTGACGTTTAGTAGTGCGATCGGATGGAGATAATGGTCACCATCACGATCCTAACCTAGGGGGATATTATGGTTTGGGGTATCTATTTGGCAGCTGGGCAGAGTAAGAGAATGGGACGCCCTAAGCTTGGTCTATCTTTCGGCGAACTATCTCTGGGAGGCATAGCTTTGGAGACGGCTATCCATTCTACCTTAGATGGCATTGTTGTGGTCACACAAGAGGATGATCCTCTAGCTTGGATTCCCCCTAGCCTGTCTTACGGACCATATCGAGAGAAGTGGGTGCATGCTCCCTGTAGATCATCCTCACAAGGTCAATCTGAATCGATAAAATGTGGGCTGCGGGCCGCTCAGGAGCAGGACGCTGTGGCTGTCATGATATTACTTGCAGATCAGCCGTTCACCCCTGTCCAAATGATCAACCATTTTGTCTCTATATATAAATTAGAAAGATGGCCATTCATCACTGCGAGTCACATTGGTATCACTAGACCACCTGCATTGTTCGATACCCTTTTGTTTCCTGAGCTTTTGCTGCTTGAGGGCGATGAGGGAGCGCGCAAACTTCTACGCCACCGTCCTTCAGTACAAGGACTTGTGATCGAATATAGGAATACTAGGTATTTTATCGATGTAGATACACCCATGGACTATCAGAGCTTAATTCATGTGTAGGGAGAAACTTGATGGATAATAACGAAATGATATCCCCAGAGCATTTGATTCTTATTATTACAGCTACGATTGTCGGCACTATAGTAAGGGCTCTTACAATCAAACAAGATTACAGACAATACCCCAGCCATCCTAACGGATATTTGATCCACTTGATCACGGGGGCATTGGCCGCTGCTTTAGGAGCTTTTATTGTACCTACTTTAATGACGAAAAACTTTGTGGCCGTTACATTCCTAGGTCTTGCTATTCAACAATTTCGGGAAGTTCGAAAAATCGAGAGGGAAAGCTTGAGCGAGCTCGAAAGGACTGAATTCACGCTCCGCGGAGACTCCTATATTGACGGTATTGCCAAAACCTTTGAAGCTCGGAACTACTATGCGTTACTAACTGCTTTTATCACAGGTTTAACGATGCAAATGCTGGACCGAAAAACTTGGTTCGAGATTGCCGTGGGTATTATTGTAGGTTTCTTGCTATTCACTTTTCTCCGATGGTTTACCAAAGGCAAGCATGTTCGAGATTTCGCGACTGTTACGCAGGGCAAAATCGAAGTTAGAGGATCTGAACTCTATGTAGATGGCATGCTTGTTACTAATTTATTAGGAGAAAAGCTCGCACAAAAATTTTTCAATGAAGAGGGGCTTGCTGCAGTTGTGACGGCCAAGGAACCCCACTTCCGGGTTACCTTGGAGCATTTCGGTCAACGTCAGGCTATGCTGTTCGAATCAACACGTTCAATAGGAAAAAGACGGTATGCGTTTCAAGATTTAGCGGACGGACGTATTATAATTGCCCTTGTACCGATCGTAAATGACTTTAATCTCCTGAAGGAGACGATCTTACGTACTCCATTACTCGAGAGTGTCAAGAAGTCGCCTCAATTAATGAGTATGAACATGACGGAGAGTGGGAAGAAATGAGCCAAGAAGCGAATCAAATCAAAGGGATACTGGCTTATATCACAACCGATAAAAGTCGATATTTGGGCGGTAACCCGCTCAGCATCCTAGCGAAGGACGAGAACGAATTAATAGCCATTTCCGAAGCAATAGCCAGAGCCTTTCTAGCGGAAATCTTAAAGTTGAGCACAGGGGATGTTATGGTCATCAAAAAATGAATACATAAACTTATCTAAGGGGGCCCTCCATTGGACCAAGAGCAACAACAAAACGACACAACGAAGCAACAACAATTAAATGAGTACCGTGTGGATCACATTAACCAACCGCTAACTACTAATCAAGGGGTTCGAATTTCGAACACTGATGATTCGCTAAAGGCAGGCGGTCGGGGACCGACCCTGATGGAGGATTTCCATTTTCGGGAGAAAATGACCCACTTTGACCACGAGCGAATTCCAGAACGTGTCGTTCATGCACGGGGATTTGGCGTTCATGGACACTTCGAGGCCTATGGTGCTGTATCCGAGTATACGATGGCTAAATTTCTGCAGGACCCTGCGGTAAAAACACCCGTATTTGTACGTTTCTCCACAGTTGTCGGCTCACGAGGATCCGCAGATACAGCCCGCGACGTGCGTGGATTTGCTACCAAGTTTTATACAGAGGACGGAAACTACGATTTGGTATCCAACAATATTCCCGTCTTCTTCATTCAAGACGCAATAAAGTTTCCCGATGTTGTACATGCTATCAAACCAGAACCGCACAACGAAATCCCTCAGGCATCTGCAGCACATGATACCTTCTGGGATTTTGTTACCAGCAATACGGAGACCGCACATATGATCATGTGGCTGCTCTCCGACAGAGGAATCCCACGAAGCTTCCGTATGATGGAGGGCTTCGGTGTCAACACCTTCCGTCTTGTGAATGCCCAAGGTAAAGCACGCTTTGTTAAATTCCATTGGAAGCCGATGCTTGGGGTGCATTCGCTTGTCTGGGATGAGGCACAGAAGCTGGCCGGTAAAGATCCTGATGTTCATCGACGCGATCTATATGATGCGATTAATATGGGAGACTATCCCGAGTTTGAACTAGGCATTCAGCTTCTTGATGAGGAGAATGAGTTTAAATTTGACTTCGACATCCTCGATCCGACCAAAATTTGGCCGGAAGAGATGGTTCCGGTGAAGAAAATCGGCAAGATGACGCTGAATCGAAACGTAGAAAACTTCTTTGCTGAGACTGAACAGGTCGCTTTCCATCCGGGAAATGTCGTGCCAGGAATTGATTTCAGTAATGATCCACTGCTGCAAGGTCGTCTATTCTCCTATCTGGATACTCAGCTTATTCGCCTTGGCGGGCCGAACTTCCATGAGATTCCGATCAATAAACCGGTCGCTCCTGTACATAACAATCAACGTGATGGGTATCATCGAATGACCGTTGATCAAGGTGTTACGAGCTACTCGCCAAACTCGATTCAAGGGAATTCACCACATCCTTCACCTGACGGATACACACACTACACAGAGAAGGTCGAAGGACGCAAAGTACGTGAACGGAGTCAGAGCTTCGGCGATCACTTCAGCCAAGCGACTCTTTTCTGGAACAGTATGTCAGCAATTGAAAAGCAACACATTATAGACGCCTTCCACTTTGAGGTCGGAAGCGTTATGAATAAGCAAGTTCGTCAACGAGTGGTGGACATGTTCAATAACGTCGACAACCTACTAGCCGTGCAAATTGCACAAGGCATTGGAGCTACACCTCCGGCAGCAACCGGCAAACCTATGACAACAGCGACTTCTCCAGCAGTAAGCCAAATGAATACTCCGAAGACCGCTCGCACTAGGAAAATTGCCATCTTGATTGAGAACGGGTTCACCCATGGCGAGGTTATGCAGTTGATAGTGGCGTTACAGCAAGCTGGAGTTAAAGTGGATTTGATCAGCAAAAACCTAGGTATGATTACAGGAAGTGATGGTCAACAGATGGAGGCCAATAAGAACTTCACTACAGCAGGATCAATTCTTTATGATGCGGTGTATGTGGCTGGAGGTCGGCAGAGTGTGGATGCATTAAAGATGCAAGGTGACGCCATACACTTTATTAATGAAGCATTCAAACATGCTAAGACAATTGGAGCCACTAGCGAAGGCGTTGATTTAATCACAGCATCCCAGATCACGGGAGTGACCACAGCTGGTCCAGATACGAAGGCTCAGCTATTCAATGAATGGGGCGTAGTGACAATCCAGAATACGACCGATCTTGGAGTTTTTAGCCAAGAGCTCATTAACGGCATTGCTCAACATCGGCACTGGGAACGCGAGCTGCAGAAGAAGGGACAGGTTCCCGGATAATGGTTACGGGTAACTGACAACGGTATCCACATTACGTGACAGAAGCCTCCTTTATTATAAGAAGGCTTCTTCACATAAACAAGGTAGAGTATCATTTCAACAATGTCATTAGATCCAGAATGGCACAGTGAATAGAGCAGCTAGAGTAAGTAAAGCTAGAGTAATTCCCGTTCCTGCTCCTAACCCCCATCCATAACCCCATAAACTAATATTTGCTTTATTTGATGTCATTAAGTTTTTAACCTTGGGATGCTTCGACACTTTCTTATTTAACCCCTGTACGGTAGCAGCGGTAGGAGCTACTGCTGGATTGTACGGCGTTAGATAAATCTGTCCAGCTTGGCATGATTGTATAATCCCCATAATTCTATCCCCGTTTTGCGACACAGCGATCACGGGTTGGCCGATGTAGGGCGCAACCATAGCCTCAGTTATCGGATATGCACCAATCAATTGCATGTTTCGTCACCTCCCATGACTGTAGTACAAACGAGTAAAGACGGCTAGTTTCTCTTCTATTTAGCGAAGATATTACAGTATAGTGATGATTCCTTTTTTTGTTTGGACTAATATTCACTTTTTTGCATCGATAATGGTATATCCTAATCTTTCGGCGTGCTCATGCAAAAAAAACGATACTTGCTTCATTTTTTCTTTAACCTTCTCCACTCTCTGAAGATCGTCGGACTCTATACGAAAGTGGTCAGGATATTTCATTTCATTTTCTATCATATTGTCATAGCTAAAGCTTATAGGCTGATGCAATACACTAACTTCACGATAGCCAGCCAATTCGTAATTACGTTTCCAAGCTGATACCGTAGGAATTTGTTTAATGCCGAATAACGAATTTAACATTGTCTTGGGAATCGTTCGAATCTTACACAGCTCCAGATTGATCGTTCTGCCACCGGGTTTCGTTATCCGATAATATTCTTTGATAGCACGTCTAATCGGTGTGAACAAGGTTACAGACTCTGCCATTACCACATCAAATCTATTGTCTCTAAAAGGCATATGAAGTGCGTTTCCACGCAGAAATCGAACATCAGCCCCAACAGCTCTTGCTCTTTGTTTAGCCTTCTCAATCATAATGGACTGTGTGTCGATGCCCGTTACTTGGCAATTATACGTTTGTGCTGCATAGCAAGCTGTTCGACCCGTTCCACAACCAACATCCAGTAACTTTGTGTTCTCATTAAGTTGAAGACGTTCTAACAGCTGAGCAGTGGCGGAGAACCCGCCTGGATGAGCACTTCCTTCACCTATCAAGGCAAGCATATTCAAATAGGAATTCGTCATCATTGTGGTCCTTTCGAATTAGATATGAACACTTATCTACAGTAAATTCATTCTTTACCGGAAAGGTGTTTGGGAATAGCAAAAGATCGCCTTAACACTCTATTAGAAGACATGAATCCATTAATTCCCCGGTTGCCTTTTTTCAATAATATGTTTGTCCCAGTTTGCTCTGCCACCCATTAAATTAATAGGGGCATATCTTGAATCTTTATAGGCAATGCTAGTCATATTCAAAAATTAATTAAGGGTCTGTTCTCATATGGAAATGCTCAAAGATATGGCAGTTGTATTTATTAGAATCAGTACAATATTCCCACTCGTATTGTTCGTTACATTATTCATGGGCAGAAGATCGATAGCCGAGATGCCCGTATTTGATTTCTTAGTCATTCTGGCTCTTGGATCAGTGGTTGGAGCTGATATTGCTGACCCAAAGATTAATCATGTTCTAACTGGATTCGCGATATTATTGATCGGTATTATGCAGAGAATTTTTTCCACTATGGTCATTCGAATCAGTTGGTTTAATAAGATGGTTAACTTCGAGCCTGTTATTGTTATTTATCAAGGGAAAATGATTCACAAAAATTTAAAAAAAGCGAAATACTCCATAGATAATATCTTGCAGATGCTGAGAGAAAATAATATTTACAATGAGACCGATGTCCATTTGGCAGTTATGGAATCAAACGGAAAATTAAATGTATTGGAGAAAACTAACACACCAACAGCCCCTTCAATCTCTTACCCTATCATTAAGGAAGGTAAGATAAATAAGAGCATTCTAACGAAACTTAAATTAAAGGAAAGTTGGCTTCAAGATCAGCTCCACAAAGAAAACATTCAACTAAGTCAGATTTTCTTAGCGACTATCGATGATCAACACATTCTGAATACTACCAAATACAACGAAGTGGAAAACCAATCATTACCTCCGATCTATCAATAGTAAGAAAAACGCCTTGCGGCGTCCCTAAGGCGGAAATTCCGAATTCTTTAAGGATAAAGGAGTATGCAAAAAAACCGATTCGTTCCGAATCGGTGTAATGATTGATTGTCCCAAAAATCTGAAGAGAGCTCAGTTGTTTCACTAAATTGACCTCCTGATTTACACTTCATCCATGTATTAAGTATAAATTTATCAGAAGGTCCATTAGTTTGATTTTCATTTATTGTGGTGTAATGTTCATTTATTGCGGTTATGATCTGCTGGCGCCATATTTACTCTTCTTCTGATAAAGCTTCACTCACCTTACAATCTGTACAAATCCAAGATGTTCCCACCTGTTCGTTGCCATTCAACTTCCCACATTGTCCACACGTTATGTCATCAGAGGTTTCTACAGTAGTCTCAGCAGTATTCGGACGGTCTTCCTTATTCATGACAATAACTCCCCTTTTCTATGGAATATTGGACGGTTATACACTCTATATTATCCAACATCCAATAGTAATAAGCAGTGATTTTTATCACACATCCTCTTAAGCGCTATGACAAGCTTGAAGCTAAATGCCTTTTTTGCTCTAATGAACCATACAATGCGCAAGCAACAACGGTTTCTTGATGCACATCCAACCCAGCACAGCGTTCAATAATAAAAGCTGCTGTAAACATTTTGTTCAAGGCGGTGACCCTAAGGTCATGGGTTGTTTGGATTTAGGTTCCATGCTTCACTCAACCTTTTGAACGGAACAGCAAGGAAGCAATAAAAGCAAACACAATGGCAGCGGAAATACCAGCGCTTGTCACTTCGAATATTCCCGTTACAACACCAATTAAACCATTCTTCTCAGCCTCCGCCATCGCTCCGTGAACCAAGGCATTACCGAAGCTCGTAATCGGAACAGTAGCTCCAGCACCAGCGAAATCAATCAGCGGCTCATATAGCCCAAATCCATCCAGAATAGCTCCGACGACTACCAAAGTACTAGTTGTATGTGCAGGAGTCAGCTTCATGACATCAAACATCAGCTGGCCAATCACACAAATCAAACCGCCAACCACAAATGCCCATAAAAAGATCATTCTTACCTCATCCTCTCTATAGAGACTGCATGGGCAATACAGGGAATACTCTCTTTTTGCTGGAAGGTAATGGGGGAGAGCAGAGCGCCGGTAGCGACCATAAGCACCCGATTTAAATTGCCCTTCTCCATTTCCTTTAGAATATGTCCATAGAAAACAGTAGCCGAGCAAGCGGGGCCGCTTGCTCCTGCTTGGACAGGCTGATCTTCCCGATATATCATAAGCCCGCAATCACCAAATCGGTCTTGGGGTATATTCAGACCATGCTTATGTAATAAATCTGCACAAATCCGGTGTCCCACTCGCCCTAAATCACCAGTGAGAACCAGATCATAATGATCCGTATCCACATCAAGATCCCGGAAGTGGGCTTCAATCGTATCTACAGCTGCCGGGGCCATAGCTACACCCATATTGAAGGGATCTGAGATCCCCATATCGACAATACGTCCTATAGTGGCTGATGTAACCGACGGACCCTTGCCTTCTTTGGCTATTAGTCCTGTTCCCGCTCCTGTAACCGTCCATTGTGCTGAAGGCGGATTCTGGGCTCCATATTCACTCGGATAACGGTATTGTCGGTTAGCAGCAGCATTGTGGCTTGCTGTTCCAGCAATAACAAATTCGGCTTGCCCTGCATCCACAATCAGAGCACCAAGTGCCAAGCCTTCCATAGATGTCGAGCATGCTCCGAATAAACCTATGTACGGTGAACCTAATGTTCGAGCTGAGAAGCTGGAGGTGACAATTTGATTCATCAAGTCTCCCGCCAAAAAAAACTGAATGTCCTCTTTTTTCATCCCCGCTTTATCAATTGTTCTTTCGCAAGCTTGTTCTAGCAATTTCTTCTCCGCTTGCTCAAAGCTGTCTTGACCAAGCCAAAAGTCCTCATGCAGGATATCAAAATCAGCAGATAGTGGACCTTGCGCCTCAAATGGCCCTCCTACAGCTGCAGAGGAAATAATAACTGGTTTATTGGGAAACGTCCATGTTCGCCCTCTTCTCATCCTTACATCCCCCCTTGAAACCAAGTCAACCATATCGTTTTAATCAAAGCAATCACAAAGGCAGAAACCACGCCGAACACAATAACGGGACCGGCCAGCTTAAACATGTTACCACCTACACCAAGCACATACCCTTCACTCCTATAGTCAATCGCTGCCGATGCCATTGTGTTGGCAAATCCGGTAACAGGCACCGCCGAACCGGCACCGCCCCATTGACCGAGATGATCATATACGCCCAGACCCGTGAGCAGTACAGCTAAGAAAATCATCGTGGCTACTGTCGGATCACCCACAGTTTTTTCAGTAAAATCAAAGTAGGTCATGTAAAACCATGAGACCCCTTGACCAATTAGACAAATTGTCCCACCGACGAAAAAAGCTTTGAGACAGTTCAGCAGAACGGGACGGTGCGGCTCTCGGGCCTTAGCGAAGACATGGTATTGTTGCTGAACTGGTGTAAGTTTCTTTTTCTTCTTATCCGACATGGCGCTTCCTCACAATCCCTCTAATTTGATAACCTGTTTGCCTACTAGGTATTTAAGGTAGAAGCAACGGCTTAAGCTCATCGCGAATTTCTTTAACCTCTTCATACAACAGCTTATACATCTCTTTGGCTTCTGGGTTCTGAGTTTCCAGCCCGAAGCTTAAGAAATCACTCTCTACCTTCTCAAGCTGAGCGCCTAATAGGGCACGGGTTGAAGGCGGCGGGATTTGGATAGCATCGTCGAACAGATCTACATATAAATCTCCTGCAGGGTCGACCTGACCAATCAGAACATTCTCTGCTGATATTCCAATTTTATCCAACTCCATCCCTAACCATTCTCGATTTAAACCCAGGTTGGACAAACCCTCATCCAATATGTTGCCATCTAATATAACGGTTTGTGGTGCTGCAGCTGGAGTAGTTGATCTTCCAAGATCAGAAGGTGTAACCGGTCGACGCTCCGATTTCAGCAGCACATTAACTTCCCCGTCTGCTTCCATAACAGCGAACTCAACGTCCGATACCTGGAACACCCGCTTCGTTCGAAGCGACCTTAAGAAATCCTCGGGCGGCATACGTGCTTCCTTCAGATTATCCTCCATGACCTTCCCATGCTGTACCACGACAATTTCTTTACCCTCAACCCAATCACGAAATATCTTGCTCTTCATAATCAAGTAATTGGTAATTAGCATGAGTACGATCCAGGTAAACAATGCAAGAGTACCTGACAGAAGGGATATCTGGTTGGTGGACATTCCTGCCGCAATAAGGGCTATCACGATCCCTGTGATCCGCTCCCAGCCAGTTCGTCCGGCAGCCCAGCGTCTACCGAATATACGGGCTATCACGATAACTGCCGCGAATAAACTAACCGATTTAATAATAATGGTTACTGAGTCAGGCATGGTTCTCTTTCATCTCCTTTAAAACCCTTTGTATTGTGGCTCCTGTCGTTCCAGGACCCGTATTCGCTTGTCCAGCAGTTTTATCATATTTTCAGTTTTGGGGATTTGGCGTTCCCAAACCTCTTTCGCCTCCAAATTCTGGGCGGTTTGCGCATACTGCCTAATAACAGCCTCAATCCCTAACAATACCGCCATGGTTTGCTTGACTTGTGAACCAACCGTCATAACAGTGAACCTCCTCGTGTCGACTTTTTGTAAATACTAAAACTTTTTTGGGGCATCTTATATATCAATATAAGGAGGTATTTAACTTGCGGATAATTAGCAGTATCTTATGCATGATCTTCTTCATTACTGGTTGTAACCAACAATCAAATATGAAACAGCAGCAAGCTCAATCAGCTCCTAAAGAGGCAGAATGTCTCTCATACCCTACCCGTTATTATGGAGTGGAACAAACCGCCAAAACACTGGTAGAGAAGATAAATGGAATCGATGAGGCAGTGGTCCTTATGATTGATGACGAGATGGACGTTGCCGTGAAGGTAACTAACTTTGACCGATTCAGACTCAATCCATTGCGCAAAGAGATTTATCAGAAGCTGACCAAAGCTTATCCAAAAAAGAAGATTCGAGCATCTACCGACAGCAAAATTTATAGCGAGTTTGAAAAGATATCCCAGAGTCCTTGGCCAAGCGACAAACAAAAAGCTTGTAAACAACAGACGAAGTTAAAGGACATCGAGAAGAAAATGAAAGGCTAGCCAAATAGCTTTTAACAGCCTCTCCATCTTTCAGCTTTTTAATCAGTTTCTGGCATTAAAAAAAGACCGCAGAATAATCCGCGGTCTGGTTTCATTTTACATTATACAGATTAAACTTGAATCTTGCCCTACGACGGATGACCCTGACTAATCGCGGGTCGATTCGATTTATACCGTTCATATCGGTTAATAATTTTCCCGTGTAATGGGTGTTCCTCAGGGATACCCATATGGCATCGGATTACATGACCTACACCCTTCTGTTGTATGGCTAGCTGCAGGATAACTGATTCTAAATCCTTCTTATCTTCGAATAGAAGGGCTGCTCCCATCGCAGATGACAAAAAAGGCACTTGAATACCACGATTATATGCTTCTAGTGCTGGGTAGACAAGACGCTCATTAACGGAGAGCTTTCTTAATGGTGAACGAGCAACTCGCCTAACTTTGTCATTCAGCGCTGGATTCTCAAATCGTTCCAACGTCTTCTGTACGTATGCCCAATGCTTCTTCATGTTGAACCCATGCTTATCAACAAGCAATAGCGATGTCTCCTTCAGTACTCGTTCAACCTTACTTCTTAGTTGGGTATCACTCATAACCTCTTGAATGGTTCGATATCCTTTCGTATATCCATAATAAGCTGCAGCACAATGCCCTGTATTCACCGTAAACAGCTTGCGATCCAAGTATGGTTCTAATGTCTCAACATATTGAACACCACGAATACCTTTAAAGCCCTTCTTAATCTCAGAGCTTTGAATGATCCATTCATAGAATGGCTCAACCTCCACATCAAGCGGGTTTAATGCATGCTTATTCTTCTGAACGGGAACAATTCGATCTACTATTGTATTAGGAAAAGAAATATACAGATCCGCCGCTTCATGAAGTTTAACATCTAGATGAGTATACACACATTCCTTAAGCATGGCACTCCCATTAATGGCATTCTCACATGCAATAATATGCAGAGGGGATGGATCTAATCGTAGTCGCAATTCAATACCTTTGGCTATTACTCCTGCAATGCTTGAGAGCTCTGATGCACCAACGGCCGTCGTAATCAAATCAGCCTCTGAAATCTTATGACCTACTAAGAGCTCATTATTTATTTGAATAGCGGTAACATTCTTTACAATCGAAGCTTCACCGGTTTCGTTCACCATAGTAACCGTGTATTGTTGATTCTCCTGCAGGAGTGCGATTTGCTGCTCACTTCTCGCTACGAAACAAACCTCATATCCAGAACGGAATAACATCCAGCCGATAAACCCACGACCGATATTACCTGCCCCAAAGTGTACGGCCCTCATGCCACAGCATCCCAACATGGTCCCATGGACTTTCTCTCCCCTCCGGTTTCCTCCTATATTATTTGAATATTCTGATTTTTCACGACATAGTTTTACGTTTATGATACCAACCCGATTGGATTAACTATTAATTCATCAAATTCAATATCCATCAATGAATCAGCACGATAATAAGAATCACCGAATTCAAGAAGTTTAGTAATCGTATTCGGCACGACAACACAATGCATACCAGCCAACTTAGCAGCCTTGGCTCCATTAGGCGAGTCTTCAATGGCAATCGCTTCATCTCCCTTAACCCCTAGACATTCCATTGTCTGCGTATACAGCTCAGGGTCCGGCTTAACCTTCTTAACGTGGTCAGATGTTCGAATACATTCGAAGTACTCACGGATACCCAACTGATCCAAATGTTTATTAATCCACTCTCCATTAGAGCTTGAGGCAAGCCCGATATGAAGCCCTAAGGATCTAGCTGATTCTAGAAAGCTCATAATCCCAGGTCGAACCGATTCCCCCTTCATTAATAAGGCATGACGTTCTTGAATGGATGATCGAAAGAACTCTCTGTCAATCGACAAGCCAAGATCGGTCATTAGGTACTCATAAGGATTAAAGGCATGTAGACTTGTACCTATACATTGTGAATACTTCTCGAGTGTAAGATCTACACCATGTTCCCCGTAGGCTTCACGGAAAGCGACATACCAAGCTGTCTCCGTGTCTATAATTGTGCCGTCAAAATCAAAGACCAATGCTTTAATCATCTCGCCCTCTCCTCTCCCATAATAAGAACTGTCAAATGGAAAACAAAAAGAACCCTGATTCTAGGGTCCCGCTTCCTTGAATTTAGAAGCAAACTCGACCCATCTTCTGCTGACGGGGTTAGATAACGGATTGGGTAGGATACCCCGCTATTCGACCCTGGAGCCGAAAATTAAGCGTACTTCAATAGTAACTCGACCTTTACGTTGTGTCAAGTTATGTAACCGTTTGCGTTATATTTTATAACATATATTTTCTTTTCAATAAATGAACAACAAAAAATAATCTTAATAAAACTTGAAAAATAACGAATAATATAATAAAATGAATCGATTATAGTTCGTCTTTTGTTGAATGATTTCCAATAAAACGGAATAATACATTTGATTATATCGAATAACACGGATATTATCGCCATTATTGCTGAAACGTTAGTCATCTGGGTATAAACTCACATTAAAGAGAGACAAATGTTTTTTCTTATAAACATTACATAATACGGGAGATTGGCGTAATGAAAACATACTTAGTGGCCTTGATGCATCGTGAAATAATAAAAAAAGAAAGGGAATTTTTAAGGACTATCCAGAAGCTGTACGATACAAAGAACAATCTGAACAATCAAGTACTGAGCAATCAGAAGCTAATCGTTGGTATCGTCCAAGCTCTAAATAAGGCACTCGAAGCCAAGGATCAGCTTACTCAAGGGCATTCCGAACGAGTTAGTAGCATGGCAATGATGATCGCCAAGGATATGGGACTATCTCTCTCGAAGTGTGAGCAGATACAACTTGCAGGGCTATTCCACGATGTTGGTAAAATCGGCATCAGTGACTCCATTCTATTGAAGAAGGGACCACTTAATCAGAAAGAATATGAGGAAATCAAGCTCCATCCGATCTATGCAGTAAACATTCTAGAGCCAATGGATCCATTCGGCAAAGTGCTAAAAGCCGTTCTCTATCATCACGAAAATTGGGACGGGACTGGCTACCCAGATGGATTAAAAGGTGAGAATATTCCTCTATCCGCTTCTATTATTCATGTTGTTGATTCCTATGACGCCATGATATCAGAAAGATCGTATCGACAGCCAATGAGCCATAAGGACGCAATCGCAGAATTAAGACGCTGCAGTGGAACCTATTACCACCCGGAGGTAGTAGAAAGCTTTTGCCGCTGCTATGGTCAGTTGGAATTACAAGAAACTAAGATGGCTTAACATTCAATATAAAGATATGAACATAGGAGAGATGTATATGAAACTCATTAGCTCATTCGCATATACCCGTGTGTCTGAACACCTAAAGAAATTGGCAGAAGGCGATTTAAATGTGAATAGCGAGGTCGTATCAGGCGAGAAACCCACACTAGTGTCTATATTAAACAAAGCGATACGCAGCTTAAAATCATTACTTCGTATTGTTGATCGTTCCTCCCGAAAGCTGAATGAAAAATTAGTAGATATTAGCCAGAGTTCTATCCAAATTGCCGAACAAGTAAATGGGGTAACCGTAACTATACGCGAGATTGCCGAAGCTACTCAAGATTCTTCAGAGCATATTCAGAACATTGCTCAGGAGGTATCCGAAATTAGCTTGCACCTTAAGGAGGTTAGAGATTATAACAACATCATTACTGCTAGCTCCCAGGCATCTAATACAGATGTGAAACGCGGTAAAGAAGAGATGTTCGGTGCCCTTTCTCAGATGCGAGCTATATCTAATGACAGCACAAAAATTCATTCTGATATGAGTCATCTTGGTGCAGCATTAAATAAGATAACCGAAATCACCCAATGGATTGAAGAAATCTCAAGTCAAACTAATCTACTTGCTCTGAATGCTAATATCGAAGCTGCAAGAGCAGGAGAGCATGGTAGAGGATTTGCCGTTGTTGCAAAGGAAATTTCAAAGCTTGCCTCCCAAACCCAAGTAGCTACAAAGGATATTGAATTACATATTCAGTCCATAACAGGTAGCGCTCATGCATTGAAGGGCTCCATTGGTCATATGCAAAAATCTGTCGTAGACGGTGTTCAAACCATGGAAGATGCTGTCCAGCGTTACGACCAGCTAGATAACTTCTTATCCACACTTACTACGCAGATCGATGAAGTCAATGAGCGTGTGAATACCATCACCTCTCATTCAAGTGTTATTGTTGATTCAATCAATCAGGCGGGTGCTATGGTTGAACAAGTAGCCGCAGGAAGCGAAGAGGTGCTTGCCTCTGCGGAATTACAGCAGCACTCCATCGAACAAATGGACGATTATATTCAAGATGCTGTCCAGAATAGCCTGTCCCTCCGCTCGGTTGTATCCCAATTTAAGCTGCCTTCATCCGCAGAGATTCTCCCCTTACAGAAATTAATTGATGCGTGGTTGCTTTGTGCACTCGGTATTCGTGCCATTATGGTTTCCATGATCGATTCAACGGAAAGCGATCAAATCATGTATTGGTGTAAACAAAAAGAACTAAAAGAAAAGGAACTTTGCGTATGTATTACAAAACTAGAATCTTATGAATTATCAGGAACAGACCGTTACTATTACAATAGTCTGAAGGAGGCGTGGGCTCATTTCCACGAAGCGAAGGAAACAAATATGCAGTTCATGCTAGACGGAAAATTTGAACAAGCGAAATCAGGGTTAGTGAATCGTGGTAGGGAGCGCTTCAAAAAATCAATAGATGTCGCTCAGGAATGGCTTGATTCAGACACCCATACTAGTAAGAATATGGCTACTGTAGCTTCCCAGGGATCTTCTTGGTATGACCGTTCTTAATTTCTGTGAATAGGCTAGGGTCCGAGGAAGAGAAGGCCATAGCTAGATTTGCATTAGTTATTACATCTGGTCTCATTTTTTCTAATAACGAAAGAATAGCGGCGATATCTTCCTTGGTGGCTGGCTGCTTGGGCGACTTCAGTGTGTAGCCCAAATTACCGCTCACTTCCAGAGTTGCCCATTCCACATCCGATATATTAGCAATACCCGCTTGACGGAGCCGCATTTCCAGTCTATCCGTCGTTAGTCTTAGTTTATCCATGCCTTTCTCAATAAGCTGCCCCCGCTCGATGACCACTATTGCTCGTCCAGTAGCTAGTGTCTCTATAGGATTGATTTTGAACTCCAAGTACTCAATGATAATCATACACGCGATTAAAATCGCTGCCACGACTAATGTTACCCAGTATCCATTCCCGGTCAAAGGCTGTACCAATAATGATCCTATACCTATCATAATGACAACCTGTGTAATCGTCATCTGTGAGATGGATTTTCTACCAGCAAATCTGAATAGCACCGTTCCAAATACAATAACTCCAACTGTTTGCCATACTAGAACCCAATTCAATCTATATCCCTCCAGTCCGTTTATATTTTTCTTAGAATACCCCAAGCCGTTCACACCTATTATCTTACATAAGAAAACCCCTCACCCAATATAGCGAGATCATGTTTATTATTGACACATGAATGACGCATTCAAAGCTTTAGGAGATCTCACTCGGCGCAAGATTCTCGATTTACTGAAGAACGGCAACCTTACTGCCGGTGAAATTGCTGAGAACTTTGATATGACAAAACCAAGCATATCAAACCATTTGAATATACTGAAGTGGATGATCGATATTCAACAATCGAGAGGATGAGTGACTTATGAGCGTTTACCCGAGAGTATGGTTGTACACTTCAATATATCAGAGTCACCTGATAATTGGATGAGTAGACCCTTCGGCGCCTTCTTATTACCCGCGCTGATTGTATTTGTAAGTTTAATCACGTTGCTTAGCGTAAAGTTAGAGAAGGACGAGAACAAACATTCGCCGTGTTGAAGCCTCAATAGGCTACGTAACTGCGATTATTTCCATAACCTTGCTAGTCGTTCATCTATTTATTATTGCCTATAATCTTGGCCATGCGTTCGGGGTGTCCACATTTGCTTCGATTATTACCGGTATCCTATTCATTCTAGTCGGTAATATTATTCCACGATTACCTCAAGGCTCCATGCAATGGCCAAAGCTCCCCGAAGCAGATATTCGCAAGGTATCTCGTTTCCAAGGGCGGTTTATGATGATAATCGATCGGTTTCGCATTCGTTTTATTATCTCTATTGCCAGATGAGTATATTGTCCCTGCATTCTTCTTGCTTCTCACTATATTTATTCTAGTAGTGATTGGCGGTACTATACGTTATACACGATCATCACCCTAATGTATATTCTCATCCTTATTGTCTATATATAACGAGCCATCCTTTTGCACTTCAGCGAAGAAAACCTTGGATACCGAATTAACTCCTGCTTGCTGCAGCTGCTGTTCGAGCCATTTCTCATCAAGATTTAATTTTCTTAGATTCTGTTTGTTAATCTTACCATCAGTGATGACATGGGTTTCTATTGGGAACCTAAACTGATCAGGGCTAGGGATCTGCATATCTGCTTTGGTTACAAATTGTTTGTAATCTTTTTTTATAACCGAAAGTCTACCGTTTGTTTCATAAATGGCATAGTCTACATCCATTAATGAGAATACTTTATTCTGTCTTAGCATAGCAACTAATGCATCAACGTCTATCCTAACTTTCTTAAGGGAATCCTCCAGAATTTTACCGTTTTGAATCAACACGATAGGAGTTCCTTCCAGAAATTTCCGAGCCGTTCTTGATTTAATATCTATAAAACCCATGAGAATTGTAAAAGCACTCCACCCAACCAGTGCAATAACGCCATTGCGGGTGCTCATGCTTGGATTAACAGCCAAATTAGCTGCAATTGAACCAATAGTGATTGCAGATACAAAGTTAAAAAAGGTCATTTGACTCAATTCTTTTCTTCCCATCAGTCTTGTGAGTAACAATAATGTAAAAAAGGATAATGTGATTCTTAGAAGCAACTCCATAACACTCATACTAATTCCTCCTAAACGTGATGCCCTACGGGCTCAAACTGATTTGAAAATGAGTTTAACCTTTGAATCACTACTTTATAGGTGAATTTTCCGCTGAGGTCACTCTCTAAGGCGGGTTTCCCGCTTTACAGCAGACAATTTGCTCCCAGGTCACTCTTCGAACGGAGCTGTAGGGCTATTTTCCCATCAAAAGTTTTAGATGACCACACGAGTGGTCGATAAAACTACTTCGTAAGCATAAGTTAATTCGAATTAGAAGTAATATGGCTTAATTTCAAAAATATAATATTCTACCATCGTCCATATTGGGCGCAACAAAGATAGGACACCATTCTAGTGTCCTTTATCTCTCATAATATATATTTTTAAAGCTATATATGTTCTTCTTCATGTTCTGCATCTACCTGTACAGGCACGCTTATATATTCATTCGGAACATTCTTATCTTCCGGGTTGTTATTCTTAATTTGACTTAATCGTCCATTCTTGAGCTCTCCCCCATGTACACTTGAGGTGCTCTGATTATTATTATCATTTCCGTCATCCCTTTTTCGATTATAATTTTTGTTGTTTGCCATAATTGATATCCCTCCTTCTCCATTCATAAGCACGTTTACACTGCAGTCACCAATACTTAGACTATTTTGCCCATCTTCGGCAATACTATAACGAATTTAGAAGAAGGTGGTTTAGCTAATGAACAATCAACTTATTATTGATGAAATCCGTCTAGGCTCGTCTCCATTACGTACACCTGCTGATTTACAGCCGTTAGTTGATGCGATTGGCGATGCTAAATTTGTACTATTAGGTGAAGCCTCTCATGGTACCTCTGAATTCTATACGTGGCGAATTGAGCTATCCAAGCTACTTATTGAGCAAAAGGGATTTAAATTTGTCGCAGTGGAAGGTGATTGGCCTTCCTGCTACGACGTGAATCGTTATGTTAAACAATATAAGGATGCCCTACCCTCTTCTCAAGAGGTCTTGGCACAATTTAACCGTTGGCCCTCGTGGATGTGGGCCAATCAAGAGATAAAGGAATGGGTTGATTGGCTTAAGGCGGATAATGAGCGTAAAGATCCGCAGGATAAGGTTGGATTCTATGGGCTCGATATGTACAGCTTATGGGAATCAATGGAGGAGATTATTCGTCATCTTAAGGCGAGCGATGCTCCGAAAGAACAAATTTTGTTAGCCGAAAGAGCCTTCACTTGCTTTGAGCCTTATTATAGAGATGAGCAGCATTATGGCTTATTTGCTTGGACAGAGGATACACATTGTGCAGATGAGGTTATTGAGCTTCTTAGAGGATTACATCAAGATCATCCGACTTACAATGAGGATAACGAATCTAAGTTTAGTGCTGAGTTAAACGCTTTAGTTGCCGTTCATGCTGAGAAATATTATCGTTCGATGATAAGCGGGGGACCAGATTCATGGAATATCAGAGATCAACATATGACGGAGGTCTTGCAGAGGCTCGCTGATTTCCATGGTGAAGGGACCAAAGCCATTGTATGGGAGCATAATACACATATTGGTGATGCAAGAGCTACGGACATGGTAGAGGATGGCATGGTTAATGTGGGACAGCTTGTACGTGAACAATATGGTACAGATCAAGTATTTACCGTAGGCTTTGGTACATATGAAGGCACAGTCATAGCGGCCAATGCTTGGGAGGCTCCGACACAAACCATGAATGTTCCGCAAGCCTACCGTAATAGCTGGGAGAATCTATTCCATGAAGCTAATGCTTCTGATCAAATGATAATTCTCGATCATCATACGGAAGCTTTTGTGGAAACCCGTGGTCATCGGGCTATTGGCGTGGTCTACCACCCTCGGAACGAACGAGGGAATTATGTCCCTACTGTTCTAGCCAGGCGGTATGATGCATTCATCTTCTTGGATCAGACGCATGCGCTTCAGCCTCTGGAATTGACGGCTAGAGAGCCCATTCTCGCGACGGAATAATATAAGGATCGTTCCGCTTTATTCCCTATAATCTATAACCATGGTCTCCAGGGCACCTGTTTCTGGATCCATAATAAATCCGTGCACGGGTATTGCCTTGGGGAATAATGGGTGTTTGCGGATCATCTTGACACTATGCATAACACCTTCCTCAGCGCTATCGAAGCCTCTCAGGAATCTCTCCATACGTATACCTGCATTCTCCAGTGTTTGAATCGCAAGGGGGTCGATGCCATGCTCAGTAAACTTCTGGATCATCCCTTTAGTATCCAAGCCCGTCATCCCACAGCCATGATGCCCAACAACAAGCACTTCACGAGCACCTAGCTCGTATACAGCTACAAGAATACTACGCATGGCACTCCCGAAGGGCTGGGTTAATATGGCCCCTGCATTCTTAATAAACTTCGCATCCCCATTCTTAAAGCCTAATGCTTTTACAATCAATTCAACGAGCCGTGTATCCATACATGTAAGAACCGCTACTTTTTTATCCGGAAATTTATCGGTCAGATAGGCTTCGTATTGTTTCTCTTCAACAAACTTCTTATTAAATTCCAACACACTCGGAATGATTGACATAAATGACCTCCTCACTTTATTTAAGCTTCTACTTATATAATACCAGAACAATACCCCAATGAATCATGTTCTAATCTGCGGCAATACACATAGGCTATCAGAATATTTGTGTGCATGAACTTATTACCTTTGGGTAAAGCTACCCCTGTTCATAAATTCAACTAGGAAGGGGTATTCCCATGGCAACAACTACATCTAATCAAACGCAAACCTTTCCACCTCAGCATCAGAATCAACAGCCTGGTGTGGAATCAGCAATGAATCCCAAACCTCAGTCCGAGGATTCGGCTTACAAGCCGGCCGGTAAACTAACTGGTAAAACTGTATTAATCACGGGTGGAGATAGTGGAATCGGCAAAGCAGTTGCGATCACTTATGCGCTAGAAGGCGCAGATGTGGCCATTGTTTATCTGAATGAGCATGAAGATGCGAAGGATACAAAGCAGCGAATCGAACAAATCGGGCGAGCTTGTCAACTGATCGCTGGTGATATTACCGATGAACAGTTCTGCCAGCAAGCAGTCGAGGGAACGGTTCAGCAGTTTGGCAAGCTCGATATCCTCATCAATAATGCTGCGGAGCAGCACCCACAGAATAGTATTAAGGACATTACCGCCGAGCAGCTGGAGAGAACCTTCCGTACCAATGTGTTCTCCTGCTTCTATTTAATCAAGGCGGCACTACCGCATATGAAGAAGGGAAGCTCGATCATTAATACAACATCCATTACCGCCTATAAAGGCAGCGAACAGCTAATCGATTATTCTGCAACCAAGGGAGCACTTGTTTCACTAACACGATCGTTATCTATGTCCTTGGCTAAGCAGGGTATTCGTGTGAACGCCGTTGCTCCAGGACCCATCTGGACACCACTTATTCCCTCTACGATTGATGCCGATAAAGTTTCCACCTTTGGCTCAGATACACCGATGCAACGACCCGGACAGCCCGAGGAGTTAGCACCTAGCTACGTTTTCTTAGCCAGCGATGATTCATCCTATATGAGTGGACAAGTGCTTCACATTAATGGCGGCACTATTGTGAATGGGTAATTTAGGGAGGATTCATGAAGGCAACTTTTAGGTTGTCTTCTTTTTCGACGAATACCAGTGGGAAACCTACGAGGAAGCATTAAATTTCTTAATATGCTTATACTATGGTATACTAGTAAACTATCATAAATATTAATGCTATGAAGAAGGGAAGTGTGAGAGATGTTATGGACCATATTTGTTGTTATTCTTATTATGTGGCTTCTAGGATTTACATTTGAGATCGCCGGAAATCTCATCCATTTACTGCTTGTCATCGCTTTAATATCATTGATTTATAATCTTCTAACTCGCAGAAGAGGTTAAAGAAGTCTGATCGGTTATAACCATGCTGAATTGCTCATGAATGACATGCCCTATTTTGTCTAACAATATGGGATATCACATCAAGCAAGGAGGAGCCATGGAGGAAAATTATGAGTTTACGAATTTACGCGGAAATAATGAATTAATAGAAGAAATTCGCAGCTTAGAAGAGAAAATTGAGCAAACCATTGGAGATAAGGTGAACTTAATCGCCTACTCTCCGACGGAAGAGGAAGGCTCTAATGCTCAAATATAAAGGGAAAGTATAGAACCACACTTCAACGCCGTAAGGCGTTGTTTTTTTGCTACTCGTGAACGGAGGATGAACCTTGCTGCAAAAATTATTTTACAGTATAGAAAGACCATCTGGTTTATACCTGGATTATATGCTTTTGGGGCTCTTATTCTAGCCGCTTTGTCAGCTACTTGGACCTCAACATCGCTACTTCAAGTCTATGGCTGCCACTATGGCTGTTCACTAGTGCAGAACACGGTCGTGCCATATTGCAGGCTTTAACTTCTATGATCGGGATAACACACTTAGACTGATGATCCCGAAGCTCACTTATCAGCAGTTATTATATTACTCCTTCTACCAGATCACATTATATGCTCAAAAAGACATATCGGTTATGACGGCAATCATAGAGGCCTTATCCATTATTGGGGAGCTGGGAGATTCGGATATCAATCAAGAATTGTTGATATTCTCTGCGTATATCATCGCAAGGATAGATGAAAACGATCTATTACGGATGGATTGAGAGGTTCTAGAAAATCAGAAGAGAAGATTGGAGCATTTAATAGGCTGTCCATAGTCTAATTTGACCTGGACAGCCCCGTTTAGTAACTCTTATTGATTAACGAAGTTTAACATTAATAACATTCGCTTTAATGCAACTGTTGCATCAGCTCTTGTGACAATTAAATTTGGTTTGAAGCTGTTGTCTTCAATATCCATTATGCCACTAGCTAGCATTAGCTCAACATCAACTGCTGCCCATCCACCTATCTCCTTCATATCCTTAAGGGAAGCTAAATCATAGTTTTGCTGGCTGTTAGCTCCTACATAGCTTATCGCTCTGCCGATCATCACAGCCATTTCTTGTCGTGTAATGATACCTTGTGGTTTAAACAATCCATTAGCGTACCCACTAATCAAGCCCACACTAGCTGCTGCATTTACTGATCCTGCATACCATGCGGAGCTATTCACATCACTAAATATAGAGGATGCTAGATTTGGTGTAGCCAAACCGAGAGAACGAACTAGTAAAGCAGAGAATTCTGCACGTGTGACAGATAGCTCCGGCTTAAATTCTGACGAATTTATACCCACCACTACTTTCTTGGAGGCCATGAATTCGATATCCTCTTTGGCCCAGTGGTAAGTTAGATCCTTGAAGGTTTTGGTCGATGTCGCGATCGTATATATACTGTTATGAGGCGCCTTAACGTCTATGAACGTCTGACTATTCTCCACTCTCACTGTCGCAGGGACGAAGCTCGTCTGCTCTGTATCAGGGTCGTAGATGAGGGCAGTTACCATATCGGCACTTCCAACATGGGGGACAATGAACGAGCGAGTGACGTATATATCATTGAAATCTGATACTTCCTTAGTCAATCCCCTGGCAGTTATCGAAATTGTAAAGTCTATGGAGTCACTTAAAGGGCGGAAGCCATCTGCACTCATATGATTGTGTATTTGATCTAATTCCTCTTTATCGATGTTCTCCATGGTGATATTCACTTGTAAATCTTCAGTACTAATGCTCTTACCCCACACCTGCTTAAGGAAATCCTCAGACAACAGTCTTACAGGCACTTCATAAATAGTCGTATCGGATTGAATGGCAATGACTGCATAATAGGCTGTCTTGTTCGCTTCAATGAACACAGATGATGGCAATTCAATATTAGTATGTTGGCCTAACTCCTTAATATCAAGGACGATCCGCTTATCCTCCTGTTTGGTTTGCAGCATGTCCAATAGCTTCACAGGGTCTGGCTTAACGTTAATGGTGACTTCACCTTCTGAATCGGTCTGCTTCGTCAAGTTCAAATCCTCAGAGGCCATAGTGGATGGGCCAATCTCCGGTTGTTCAGTCACCACTGGAATTATGTTTCCAGCTAGAGGGGGAATAAACGCCCCACCTCCGCCTACAGGAGGCGGTGGTGGTGGTGGACTCCCACCACCAGTAGTGCCATCGCCACCGGTGCTACCACCACTGTCGACAGGTGCAATCGAACAGGCATTCGTAAAATTTGCTGTTGCCGAGACTCCAGATAACCCTTGTAGAGAAGTTAATGTGTTCGTGTCTACAGTCCCAGCTAGGGAGTAAGGCATTACTGTGGTACCATTATTGTCATAGTATGCAACCAACAATTCATTCACTGCTAAGCCCGGATATATAGCATATGCCGTTGACGTTAGAACAAGCTCGCTCTCTAGCGCGAAGGTCGCGTAATTATATTGACGCAGGATTTGACCCGTTAACGTATAGAACTTCTGCGAATCAGATGCGAAAGCCAGATCATTGAACGGTGCAATAGACCGTTCATAGACCATATCCTCAGCTTGTAGTTGAGCGCTGGTGAAGATTGTACCCGCTCCAGTGAACAAATGTTGTTGATCTGATGAAATTCGAAAAGGAATGGCCATTGCATAATCGCCATGATAAGGCGAGTTATAGCCATGATAATTCACGTCTGTAAACTGCCCAAGATTATTAAAGTTAAACGCATTGATATCTCTTGGACTTACATCCGTATTCATTGTGTAGAGTCTATTCAAATTATTACTGAGCTGTAAATAAGACTGTTGACGAACTCTCTTATAGGCAATTTTCACTCCTTCAGCTGTATAAGAGGTTAAATCTGTATGTTGTCCTGATCCGGATGTTACATATATTATCCCGTTACTAGCTACAGCTAGGTCAAAGGGATCCATGCTAATATTAAACTGTCTTATCAATTCCAAGCTAGATCCATTCAGAATCGCGATACTACCCGTTTGATCCTCTTCCCACCAGTACGAGCTGTGCGGTTGATCGACCAATGCCACATAAAGATTATCTGCTGAGTAATATAAACGCTCCGGTTGACGATCAAGGGTTATGGTATGGGTAACACCCGATACCAGATTAGCAGAAATTACCGTATTTACTTTGTCGTAGATAGAATAAACTATGGGCTCGGTCGGATGTTTAATCATCTGTTTGGGTTTTCCGTTAATGTAGAATGACTGATCCCCAGCGGACGGTGTTAATGCACTCGAGCGATTAATCACATTCACCTGTCCCATGATTAATCTATTATCGGCTAAATCCGTCACACGGTAATACGCTGTTGGTTGATAAGAAACAGTAGCTGTAGCCCCAACAGCTACTGTGTTCTCCAAAGTAAGAATTATTCTTCTACCGACCGATCGGATACTCTCTATAGAGACTTGACTCCCGTTCACGTTAACCGTGAACGGGTTAGCAGAATAAGCGACTTGGACATATTCATTAAAGGTCAATGCCAATTCCTTCTCTTTAACACGAGCGGTACTTAACACGGGCGGTGCTGTATCCTCTGTCAGATAATAACTCGTCCTCCAATCCGGTCTGACCGTAAAACCGTTAGAGGAGCTTAAGTTAGATATAGAAATCTCGTACCCGTTCATAGATACATGCGGTGTTGTTGTCAAGTAAACGATTCTATAATCACTACAGTTTACCTCAACCTTCGTCACCTGTGGATCGGTATAATTGGGAATTAATGATGTTATAGTATAGTTACTAAAATTGCCTAGACTAGCTAAACTCATAGGCTTATCGAATACAAGCGCGACCATCGAATCATCTAAGGCTACCGCACCAAGAAGCTTAGGGCTCATTGAATCCTTAATCGCTCTAACTGTCCATTGCACTGATGTTCCGTTCTGAGCCGTTACGGTATAGACAACGGGGGAACTGAGATTAATAATAGAGTCACCAGCGGGAGTAATCGTCGCTCCTTCAGACAATTCGATATAAGGCTGAAGTGATGTGACCGAATCGTCAGCTTCCACATAAATGGTAACCACATGCTGAATCGGATCGATAATCGCTGGACCCGTCTGTACATCCGTCTGGAAATGAATGATTTCCTTCAATGTTGCTGGATCGTTGATCAAGCCTTGTACAGTCCACGGTTGTTTATCACCTTCAAACGAGGTTACCGTAATGGTGACTTCATCAGTGAAATCTTGTGCAACGTCAATTCCTGATTGGATCGTCGCCCCTGGTGAAACTGCAATACTAGGTATTAAAGCGCTTAGGTCTGTACCATATTCAACCTCGAATGTGACCGAATGCGCAGATATATCAATGTTAGCCATGCCCTTCATACCAGCAACACTGAAGGATACGATATTATTCTCATGACTTGTATAAGGCAATCCCACAGTAGCCCATGCATTCTTTATAACATCGATGATCGCGGCTCTTTCTGCGTCAGTCAAATTCAAGTCACCAGCAGCTAATACAAAAGAATCTCTCGCTTCAATGAAACCGGAGGTGGGAGTTAAGTAAGAAGTCAGGGCGCCATAAACAATTTGTCCAAGCAGGTACCTCCCTTGACCTACTAATCCACTTAAATCATCGATCCCCGTAGCAATTAAATAGGCGGCGTGATTGGGAATGCCGCTATTCGTATGTATACCTCCATTGTCATGTGCAGCATCTTCGGGTAGAACTACATACTCTGACATATGATCAGGCTGTGGCGTGAACCCGTCCTCAGGATTTCTAAGATCTCGTAGAGCACGAGCTCCTCCTATCAGACCGAGATCCTCACCAATCATCCAATCGTCCGCGTCAAAAACTGCTGCCATTATATCAGAGACCGACTCGTTTAAGGCACCGGATTGACCAACATACTCCAAATTAGCTGTATATTCCGTAATGGCATGGGTGAGCTCATGTGCAACGACATCGTTCGCACAGGACAGACAGCTGAATGTCCCAACACCATCTCCATATACAACCTCATACCCGTTCCAATAGGCATTATCGTTAGCTCCACCATTGACCACGGAGATAATCGATATCCCATTGCCGTCGAGGCTATTTCGATTGAATTGATTATAGTAAAAGTCATAGACCTGACCTGCATAATAATGAGCATCTACCGCATCTGGATCAGTGAATACAGCCCTTGAGGATGACAATGGAAAAAAGGGATTCTCAAGATCGAAGGTCTGTATAGTACCCTTCTCTAATCCGTTCTCAACTTGATACATAGGCTTCGTCATATCCTTGAGATAATAGGTATGGGTAGCTTCATCGTTAAAAATGTTCAATTCCCTTGTCGTTCCATGGTAACCTGCGCCACTTCCTAACATGCTTCCTTCTGGAGCTGCCTCCATAATTCGGCTGAATTTCTTAAGGACTGCTCCGGAATGGGCATCTACAAAGCCTATCCAGCGTCCATATTCCGGCGAGCTATATTCCATGTCTAATCGGTAGGCAAGATAAAAGGCCTCGTTATGAGGATAAATCATAAGCTCTGCTGTTGGTCTTCCAAGCTGGCGTGTGCCAAGCTGACCGCCTGTCGTAATTGAATGTCCGATCGCACTCTCCACTTCCACCTGAAAAACCTGGACCGCCTGATTCTCATCTATTGAAGGCCGAATATCAAGCATCAGCTGACTCAGAAGTGGCGAAACATCGTTCGTTATCGCATAAATTCTTTGATTCGTATTCACATGCGCACGAATATATTGCCCGTACACAGGTAAGCCCTCATAATGCTGCTGGAGCAAGTAATGCTGCTGTCCCTGTGGGTCGGTATCCTTCTTCAATATCCGAAGCTCCGTTTGCGACTGGACCAACGCTTGGAACGTGTCATTGGCTCCAAAATGTGCGAGTATATCAGAATCAGATCGAATAATATCTGATAGATTACCTTGAATTAATCGTCTAGATGGTGAATTAGAAGACACCTCTATAGCATCCTGCAATGGCGGTAGCAAAGAAGCGGCAAGAGCGTTGTCCCTATCTGTATTGGCTAGTGAAATCGAGGGCGTTCCTAACATAGAAATCACTAATAAACAGATGAGTAATACAGAATAATACTTTCTTTTCCAAAACATGAGAACTTCCTCCTAATATTTTACTCAAGTCTCATAGTTCTACATATATACCAACTATCCTTTTTCTTATAGACCACTTCGACAAAGGATCTTATGGAACGACAAAAAAACCTAGAGTATTGGGCCCCTAGGCGTTTAATGCATTAATTATTATATATGATTATCGAAATGAGAATACCTCAACTGCTTCATACATCGGCTCTCTTCCCAGATGAGTCTGGTATAGAACAATTTCATTCACTTCCCATTGTAAAGGCATCGGTAGCTGTTGTGCAGCTTGTTCTAGATATGGTGTATCCAGCTTGGCTTTTCCTGCATAGTTTTTGGCGACAGTAAGATGGGGTGTATAGGATCGGGTTTCTGCTTTGAAGCCTAACGAGTCCATAGACACATCTATGTTCTTCTGCAGATTAAACAGCGGGTTTAAGTCACCCTTAACTCCCGTCCAGAGTATTCGTGGAGAACTGGGTTGCCCGAATGTACCCAAGCCCTCTATATGGAGAGAAAATGTAGACTCGCCCGCAGTAATCTGGCTAATTAAAGGCTTTAACCTTAACCATGTATCTTGATTAACGCCACCTAAGAATTTTAGAGTGATATGATAATCTTCAGGGAACACCCATTTTTTAAATGAAATACGTTGCTTCATCTGAATCTGCCAGTCATTTAATTGCTGCTTTATTTCGCTCGGCACAGGAATAGCTACAAAAAGATGCTTTATACTAGGACTCATAGGTTCACCTCTGATCTTAGTATGCACAAAAATGGAAAATCCTTTCCTTATATTAATGATCTTACCCCATCAATCGTTATCTCCGAACCTGTTATGTAGTCTGACAAATCCGATGCCAAGAACAAAGCCAGCTTCGCTACTTGTTCGGGTGTCCCTTTTCCATATGGATATTTCCCAGCAGGGTACTCAACGGGAACACCTACTTCAGACAGAGACTCAGAACGAACCAAATGATCATTAAGATGACTCTCGATCGCCCCAGGGCAGATCAGATTCACTCTGATTTTGTAAGCGGATAATTCCGAGGCAGCCATCTTGGCTAGTGCGTTCATACCACTCTTCGAAGCCGCGTAAGCGGTCATCCCATAGCTGTTGAATACACGACTTCCATGAATGGAGCTATTCATAATAATGCTGCCACCTCTACCCTTCATCCAGGGGATCACATTCTTCAGTGTCAAGAACGAACCAGTTAGGTTAATGTCAATTATACGTCGCCATTCCTCCTCAGGCATATGCTCGAGGGAGGTTAGCAAACCTACAACACCCGCATTAGAGAATACAATATCCAGCCCTCCCTTCCACTCGCCAGAGCATTCAACCGCTTGCTTAAAGAATGAACTATCGGTCACATCAGCATGCAAGGCCAAGACCTCGCTCCCACCTTCTATTAATTCCTGTTCCAGCTGATCTAGCTGTTCCTTATCTCTATCAATTATACATACGGAGGACCCTTGGGCAGCGAAGGCCAGTGCTGTAGCTCGGCCAATCCCGGAGGCTGCACCTGTTATGAGCGAGGTCTTCCCAACCAACAAACCATTTGCTCCATCAATATTATTCATATAATAGTTCTCCTCTAAATGTTTACAATGGATGAATTATACCACTGCATATTTTAGCTCGTAAATACGTTATCTACGTTATGAGTCACATCCAAAGTGTATAATTAGCACATCCGCCTACCTGATCATATACTGCAATAATAAATATGAATCATTGGAAGGTGGAAGTCATTGAACATTCATTCTGAACAGCATGTACAGCATGGACTATGGGAATCCGTGCTAGCCTCATTACAAGGAAGTCTATATGCCAATCAATTCGTTTGTGCCATGAGTAGTCAACTGTTTCATATCGAGGAGACCAAGGATTTGAGAGGGAATAAAGAGATGCATGAGCATCTTGTCCACTCCTCGTACCATCGGGTCACGGCTATCGGCTCCGCTCTACGTATACAAGGTAGAGAAACTCAACGGTCCATCATTGAGACATTGACCGCATGCATCCAGAATGCCCAACAAGCCGATGCAAAGGTAAGTGAGTATCTTGGTGTTATGCACAACGCTGCCCCACAAGGGTACAAATCGTTCATGAACCATGTAATTAGCTGGCAGAATGCATCTAATCAGTCTTTGAAGGATGCCCGCAATGAACTGATCAGCGCCGGCTTCACTTTTCCTGATGGACAGCATTCACATCACAGGCAGTATACCCAACACTATTGGCCTGGCCACCCCGCGTACCCTTTATTCTATCAGGTTCAACCCGTCATTCGGCATGTGTTAACCGAGATGCGGCTTACTAGTCCAGAGCATGCCGTTACCCAAGGGACTTACATTGCTTACTTGATGGGCAGAGGTTATGATTATCCATCGGCGCTTCGCATTGTTGAATCGTGGGAAACCTACGAAACCCTGCCAGGACAAGAATACTTATAACAGAATAATGCAGCCCGTCCAACTCATTGGCAGGCTGCATTATTGTAGGTAAGAATATTCGGGCAAGGTGACAGCTTAATTAATAATATAGTGTTGTAATCACTGGATAATGGTCCGACAGATAATTCTCATCTATTTTATTTCTTAGTACCTTGGACTCCTTAATTACGAAATCATCACTGACAAATATATAATCAATCGGCTGTCCCTCAATTCCTCCTTCGAAGGAGTGGAAGGTTTTTGCATTATTTTCGCCATGACTTTCTTGTACATCAACCAGCTTTGTACCACTAAGTGAAATATTGGCTTGCTTAATAAATTGTATAGCTATAGTATCAGGCTCGGTATTAAAGTCACCCATTACAATCGAAGGTAAATATTTGGTTTTATTCATTTCACTGATCTTTTCTATAACCAAACGAATACCCTTTTCTCTTGCTTCGTGGCTCTTATGATCCAAATGTAAATTGAACACTCTGAACATTTTATTTGGTTGTGCAATCATCTGAAACTCTCCCCACGTGCATATCCGAGGAAGGCTTGACTTCCAGCTTACACTCCCTGATATCTCTGGTGTCTCGGAAAGCCAGAAGGTTCCTTTGTCGTTAACGAGAACATCCTTATCTTTATAAAAAATAGCACAATGCTCATTACAAGTCGGGTCAGCACGATCCTCTCCAAACCATTGATAACTAGAAATTCCCTGTTCTAAATCGTGCAGCATAGCAATCAGACCCTCCTGTGTTCCGATAACCGAAGCACCTGATAGCTCCATAAACTTTGCTATATTACTAAATCTATATTTCCAATTGTTAGGTCCATCGGCAGCCACATCTGTTCTGATATTAAAGGTCATGAGTTTTAGCTCCATTATAAACACTCCTTCAATGTATTACAGTAAACTTCTCTATTGTGGCGTCCATTCCTGCTCCCTCACCTATACTCTGATTATCGAATTGTCACTTAGATCCTCTTTCACTTGAATCCATCCTTTTTAAGAAACTTGTTGTTATAATTTGTATATAAACCGTTGTTTCTATACAATAAGATCAGCAAAGGTAGACTTTAGAGGAGCATTTATTATATGGCCGTATTAGAAGATATTTTCTTGAATTTCCTCATTGTTCTTTCGCCCTTGTTTTTCTACCACACTATATTCTCAAGTACCATTATGAAAACAAAAGAACAAATCAAATTTGGCATAATCTGTGGAGTCGCTACTGCACTATGTATGCAATTCCCCATCGTGTTTGATGAGACCTTCCTCTGGGATTTTAGGTGGATTCCTTTTGTTGTTGCGATTATATACGGGGGGAGAATACCAGGGGCAATTACAGGATTAATATTGTTAATTTTCCGTTATATATTAGGCGGTTTTCTCGCATGGTTCATTGTATTAGTTTCCGTTCTTATTCTGTACGTGACATTTATATGGTTAAGAAAAAGAATCCAGCAGCATACATTAGTCAGAAAACTAATGTACGGGTTCTTTTCTGCTTTATATACATATATGGTGGCATTTTCGGGAATTTTTGTCTATTTTCTCTCCCAAGATAATATTGAATTCATCTATCAGCAGGGAATCCTCTTATATGTTGAGATGTTCGCCTCCTATGTCCTAACTATGTTGATCTTTATCTATTTCACAGAGAACTTTATGATCAACCTGAAAGTTCAAGAGAATGTTCATCAAGCCGAGAAATTAAACCTGATTAGTGAGTTAGCTGCTTCAATGGCTCATGAGGTTCGAAATCCACTAACCGTAGTGAGAGGATTTATTCAGTTAATCGGTAATAAATTAGGAGCACACGAGAAGGAATATATTACTATTTCTATAACAGAATTGGATCGAGCAGAAAGTATAATAACCAATTATCTAAATTTTGCCAAACCACACTTGGATACGAATGGCGAGATTCAGGTAGGCCCTGTTATAGATGAGCTTCTCCTGATGATGACTCCCTATGCTAACATGCAGGAAGTAGAGCTTAGCCAGCGTGTGGAAGAGTACCTTATTGTCGAAGGTGACAGTATTAAGTTCAAACAAGTCCTCTTAAACATAATTAAGAATGCAATCGAAGCAACGAAGGACAAAAAAGAAGGTATTGTTCATGTGGAGGCCTATTATTGGGATAATGATATCTATATCCAAATTAAGGATAACGGGATTGGCATGTCCTCTGATGAACTGGTGAGAATTGGGAAACCCTTCTATACGACAAAAACCAAAGGTACAGGATTAGGCATGATGGTCACTCTCAGGCTTGTAGAGGCGCTCAATGGTTCTATAGATATACGTAGTTTCTTACATGAGGGGACAGAGGTGGTTCTTCGCTTACCAGCAAGGTCTATAAGATAAGCGACCGCTATAATTGCGAAGATTTCTTCTAGTTCTTCCCGTCCTCCTATTGTTTGAGATAGAATAGAATAAAGTCATCCATCAAGGGAAGGGGTAAGAATATGGAATTAGGTTTACATGGAAAGGTCGCATTAGTCACCGGAGGAAGTAAAGGAATCGGTCTAGAGACTGCTATTTGTTTGGCTTCAGAAGGAGCCTCCGTTGCCATCTGTGCACGTAATGTGGAGCAGTTGAAGCAGGCTGCAGCACTTATATCTGATAGGGTCGGTACTAAGGAGGTTTTGTATATCGAAGCGGATGTATCCCGACAGGAGGATTGCGAGCGGGCCGTGGTTCAGACTGTCGAACGTTTCGGAGGTTTAGACATTCTCGTCAATAACGCAGGGACATCTGCAGCGCAACCATTTGAGCAAGTTGAAACTGCAGTATGGCAGCAAGATCTCGATTTGAAATTATTCGGTGCCATTCATTGTTCGCGTGCGGCCATCCCTTATATGCGTCAAGCTGGTAGTGGGGCGATCGTGAATGTGACAGCATCGTTTGCTAAAACCCCAGCTGCATCATCCTTGCCGACAAGTGTAAGCCGGGCTGCAGGTATGGCTCTTACAAAGGCAATGAGTAAAGACCTGGCATCTGATAATATTCGGGTTAACACGGTGTGCATCGGATTAATTCGAAGTGCTCAAATTGAAAAAAGCTGGAAAAAGAATGCACCTGAGCTAACATGGGAACAGTTCTCAAAGGATCCCGTCCATCAGATCCCCCTCGGACGTATTGGAGATACAGAAGAAGCCGCCAACGTGATTACCTTCCTTGTATCCAACGCAGCCTCCTATGTAACAGGAACCTCAATCAATATTGATGGCGGGAAAGCTCCCGCTCTTTAGTACAGAGATAGTAAGAATTCAAATAAACCCAACCTCATGAGGTTGGGTTTTATATGGTAATGCATCATTTACAGCGTACTCCATTCTGTATACTTAGACTGGAAATGCGTCACTTAGCTCTAATACATGCTCCTCTGTAAGCTTCCAGCCGATCGCTCCGACATTTTCCTTTAACTGGTCCACATTGCTCACTCCGATAATGGCAGCGGAAACGGCTGGGCGATGAACAATCCAGTTTAAGCTCACTTGTGCCGGGGTTTTACCAAGCTCCTCAGCAATCCTCTGTAATGTGCTAATCCCCGATTGCATTTTTCTTGCTTTTTCCGCAACATCCGGCTCAATAGCACCTCTACTGCCTTCGGGAATTATATTCTCATATTTAGCAGAAAGAATGCCGCCTCCCATTGGACTGTACAGGATCATTCCGACTCCTTGATCTACACACATGGGCTGAAGCTCTTTCTCTACATCTCGATTTCCTAAGCTATAGCTTGGTTGTACAGAAACAAATTTCGCGAATTTATTGACATCGCTTATCCATAACGCCTTCGTTAAATACCAAGCAGGAAAATTCGAACAGCCTATATATCTTACTTTCCCTTGCGTAATCAGATCATCATATGCTCGTAAAGTTTCCTCTAATGGGGTGTTAGGGTCTACCCGGTGAGCTTGATACAGATCAATATAATCTGTGCCCATTCTACGCAAGCTCGCTTCTATTTCTTCTATAATATGAGCGCGGGATAGACCTTTATTGTTGGGTCCCTCCCCTAATTCTCCTGCACATTTAGTAGCGAGAAGCACTTCATGCCGTCTACCTTTCACTGCTTTGCCCAGTATTTCCTCTGCTTCCCCACCCGTATAACGATTTGCCGTATCAAATAGATTAATTCCAAGCTCTATCGCAGCGTGAATGATATCCGTAGATACTTCGGCAGTTACTTTACCTGGTTTTCCCCATCTCGGTGTGGGTGTGCCGAAATTCCAGCATCCTAAGCTAAGTCTCGATATATCCAATCCCGATTTCCCTAATTTTACGTATTCCATGAATCTTCTCACTTCCTCACTTTATCATTCATATATTACTTTGTTCACGATATTAGGCGGTATGTCCCCTTTTAGTGCAGCAACCAGATTCTCAGCGGCCATCATCCCCATCTTTGTTCGTGTACCAATCGTAGCACTTCCTAAGTGGGGGGCGAGTACTGCATTCTCTAATTCGTAAAGCTCAGGCTCAAGATGAGGCTCATTCTCATAAACATCAAGCCCGGCACCACCAATGATACGGCTCTGCAGTGCCTTAACCAATGCCTTTTCATCAATTACTGGGCCTCTAGTCGTATTGATCATATAAGCATTACTCTTCATTAACCCAAATTCTTTCTCACTAATCAGATGATGAGTAGCTTGGTTGTAGGCAACGTGAAGGGAAATAAAGTCCGCACTAGATAGCACATCCTCGAATGAAGCATACTCAACTCCAAGCTCACGTTCCTCTTTCTCATCTAAGCGTGTACGATTCCAATAAATGATCTTCATGTCAAAGCCTTGAGCTCGCTTAATCATCGCTTTACCAATTCGTCCAAGTCCAATCAAACCCAAGGTAGCACCCGTTATATCTTCCCCCAGCATCTGAAGAGGACCCCAGCCACTCCAAGTCTTAGAACGCACAAAGCTATCACCTTCGACTACTCTGCGGGAAACCGCGAATAACAAGGCAAATGCCATATCCGCTGTTGTTTCCGTTAATACACCCGGTGTATTGGTTACTGGGATTTTGCGCTTGGTGGCTTCATCCACATTAATATTATTAAAACCGACGGCGAAGTTGGCAATAACCTTTAAATCCGGATTAGCCTCCATAATTTCGGCATCAATATTGTCCGTTAACAAACAAAGTAATCCCTGCTTTCCCTTAACTCCACGGATTAACTCTTCCTTGGTAAGGACGCGATCTTCAGTATTCATTTCTAAATCTGTGTTTTCTTCAAGATATTCCATGGCCTTAGGCGGTAATTTTCGTGTTAGAAAAACCTTTGGTTTCATAGTAATAAACCCCTATCTGTCCTATTTCGTACATCTTCATATATTATAAATTACAACTGGAGCTTATTCCAGGCTTCGTTTAACTTTCTTTTGGCATTCGTGACCACCAAATCAGGATCTTCATCTCCAACAGGCTTCACTTCAAAAGAGACGATTGGACGTTCCGAGTTATTATCCTTCAGGTATCCAATTTGGAACAATTCCGATAGAAAAGCCGTAATCTCATCCACATCATTGGCTCCGCCTGGATATCCGAATCTTGGATGCATATCTCCATAGGCCGGATCTCCTGTATGATCCATATAACAATTTCCTATGTGAATGTGATCTATATATTGTGAAACTGGTCGTAGTGCATCGGCAGGGGACTCACCGAGCAGTGGAATGTGGCTTAAATCAACCATTAAACCGAAATTTGTATGCTTGGAACGAACACGTTCGGCAATTTCCCTCGCGTCATTCGCACGTCCGATTAAGCATTTTTTATCAACCGTCTGATCGAATACCTCTAATACGATATGAATTCCTTGCTGATCAGCATAAGCACATATTTCATTCATGGACAGTTCTAGCAAATCCATGGCTTCCTTCTTCCTTACCTCACCCGGATAGGAACCACTTAATAAAGCGACGCCTGTGATTCCCATATCAGATGCATCGTCAATAGCATGTAAAATTTCCTGCACAGCACGGTTGCGCTGATCAGCTTCAAAGCTATTTAAATCGAGCTTCTGTGTTAACAATCTTGGTTGTGCCCCATATTTGACAGTAATCCCACTGGTCTCAAGCATTGTTCTGGCTTTGGCGCGCACCTCAGGATCCTTGATCCAAGAGATTTCAATGACCTCAAAATACTCATCATTAATAATTTTCTTCAACGATTCCAGAATAGGTCCATCGCCTTTGATCACAGGATACGCCATAAAATGCACAATCCCAACCTTCATATAATGATGCAATGATTTTTGCAAATTAAACCCCTCCATTTGAGCCCATAAATCCATTAATCTATTAATGCATGGACTCCAAGCTCTTGAGCCCTTTGATTTAATTTTTCCACTAATTTTTCATCTAAATGAATACCATTCTCCACTTCGATTTTACGCTTGCTCTTATATAAACCTGACCCTGGTATATGCAAATTAGGATCACGGTTCTCCATTCTATCTAGCATTTCTGTTGTTCTGTTCTTAAACTCCTCCATAGACATCAATCCGTCAGCTTTAAAGGCAATCGCCGTATGGGAGAAGATTCCGTAGGTTCCTTTTTTCCCAGGATTCGCTTCATCAATGATTTGACCTCCTGAGAACACCCCAGTAAGAATCTCACATAGGATGGCTAACCCAAACCCCTTATGTCCACCAATTGGTAAGCGGAAGCCTTCTTTGATAGCGGCAGGATCTGTCGTCGGATTACTGTGTTTATCCTTCCCATAATGAGAAGGTACGCTTTGATTATTAGCAACTTTTTCATTAATCGCACTATTGGCTAGATAAGCCAAGCACACATCCAACAGGACAGGGTATTCTCTGTTCGTCTCCGCAGCGAAGCCCATCGGACAAGTACCTACAACCTTAGCAGTGCCTTCTGGATTACTCAGCGATGGTGGTGTTCGGGTGTAGAGAATATTAACAAAGCCTTTTTCGGCTGCCATCTCATTGTAGGGTCCGGCAGCCAGATAATGATTACTATTACGTATCGTACAGAAGCCCATTCCATATTGTTCGGCCATCGATGTCGCTCGATCCATGATAAACGCACAGGCTAGCTCGCCGCTTCCATTATCCCCATCATATCTCTCCATCGCTTCATACTTGCTTAGTTGCTGGAAATTGGCGTTTGCATTCATATCCCCGCTTTTATATGCCTCTAATCGACCAGGAAGATCATATATATCGTGATGAGCGACATCTCTTAATGATGCTCTGACGAATACATCAGCAACAATATCAGCATGCTCTTGGTTCATCCCACTGGCAACATGAATAGCTTGGACAAATGATCTCAATTTTTCAATTTGGACTTTCCTCATTTTCCATCCTCTTTCAGTTATCCAGAATTTTAATTTCCCCTTCAAGCATGCCTTGTTTTACCGCATGTAATCGACCAAACGTTGCTTCGTCATAGTGTCCTAATGAGATTCCATCGATTCCCAAATCGCTTAGATTCCGAACACTAGTTTTCAGAACCTCTTCATTGGAGCCACCATGTTTATCAGGCCTAACATCAACGGCCGCAATTAAATCCTTATCGTAGCCAATCCCTCTTCTGATTTTAAGCACCTTTTCTCTTTTTGCTATTAAACGATCTACATCACCTTGGATCTCGCTATAGTCCGACTCCCTAATCGAATCAATATAGTCCTTGATCGCAGAGAAACTAAGCCCCGCTGTTTCCGGATATTTCAAGAAGGTATTATATCTAAATTCAACCTTTGGATTAGCCGATTTAATCGCTTCATAAATTTCCTTGAAGAATGAAGTGATACATTTTTGTCTGAATTCAAGCCATTGGAATAACGACGGTTCTTCTAATAGTAGTCCGGTTGCTAATAAATTCCCTTGATCCAGAAGCTTCTTCTCCATCGAATCCTTCAGTTCACTCTGGGTAACAATATCATAAAGCCTGGAGATATCACTTGTTATTCGCTCCCAATCGTAGCCCATCTCTAAGGCTTTCGACTTACAGCTATCACAGAAGCATCCGCCCTTTACCGTATTCAATAGAACCGATAATTCCTTCTCAAAGCTGGTGTCCCAATTGGAGATTCCACCTCCATCCTTAAACAGAACAAGGCAGCTCTGAATATAATCGATATCATGGTTTTTACAAGTATCATAGAATAAGGCTTTAATATATTCTCTTGCGTGTTCATTATTGGGGCAAGGCAGCTGACCCTTGGGTCCAACCCCTCCTACAAAGTCGCCTTTCACGTTTCGTTGTAACAAATAAGGGAAATCCTTCAGTGCGACTTGCGAATCGAATACGGTATGAGAAATCTCGGCGCCTACTCTTAAGTTTTTCTTCCTAGCGCTTTTGATCAACTCATCCAACCAATCGACATCCTTGAGCCATTCCACTGAACTATATATGGGCTTTAACGGGGTATTCTTGAAGTTATTCTCATCCATGGGATAATACACACGGCTATCTTCCGGAATATAAAATTTGCGTTTTGAATTGTGCGGGTAATAGAGCTCTCGTAAGGGTCTTTTTTCCTTATGCATAATGCCAACTAGATAGACACTGTTCACATTGGCATGCTCGATTAAATTATCTATACACTGATCGGTGCCCTCATCGTGCAAATCCCATGCGTACAAGCTTGCTGCCACTTCTTTTATATACATTGTTAATTACCCCTCCCAAATTTGATAATTTCAATTGTATGCGTTTCCAAAGGGGAATGAAATGTATTATGCTGGGTCGTTTTGTAATGTTATCGGTTTTGCTGAATGATGATTTCGGCTTCCTTCACCCCTTCCTTAACAGCAGCCAGTCTGGTTGAGGCTACTAATTTGTTCACAGTTTCTACATAATCTTTGTTCGATTGTACAAAACAGCCCTTACTTCCCCCGTTTTTTTTGGTGTTACAGCTAATGTAATGTTCATAGTTATGCTATTAAATGAAATAAACATCATATAGCTGAAGGGGGACATATGACCCATGCATATCAAAGAAATGGCAGCAAGCCTATACCCATGGGATTTGGCTGACGAGGGCGTAGATACCTGTATTCATAATTTAACGGAACTTGCAGGTGTTAACAGTGTTTATCTGGTTGGTATTATGCACAAAGAGAAGAGACCGATACGCGAGAGCTATTACCCGCATAATCCTAAACGAAAATTTTATATTCCGGAGGACAGCCGGGTATATTACCGTATGGATGAGAACAATTTCAAGAACACACCGCTAAAACCGACATATAGCTCCGTGGATTTTCTAAAGGATGTAGATTGGTTGGATGAACTCATTAAGGGTGCTAGAAAACACAATTTGAAGGTAGGTACTGAGATATCCCATACCGTATTTGACGGAGCGACTGCATTGAAGCAATACCCGGAGATACTACAAAGAAATATTCATGGCAAGTTTATTAGTGGCAAATCAGCCACTCAAAACTCGGCGTTATGTCCAAATCACGAATATGTTAGAGAATATCTTAAGGCCTTATTCTACGATACAGTGAAAAATCACGACATCGACTATATTCAGAGCTGTTTGGTCATGTTTAATGAAGGCCAGCTTATCGGTAACACAGCCCCATACAGTGAACATGACAATGAGCTTTCTCTCTTGCTCGGCGTCGTTAGAGGCGGTTGCTTCTGTGAGAGCTGCAAATCTAAAGCGGTTGAGATGGGTTATGATTGGGATAAAATCACAACTGACTTAAAACGACTTTACGATGTGGCTACACAAAGTGAGTTAGCGGATATGATGGAGAAGAAGCTATTGGATCAAGGAAATTTGTTAGCCTTTGGATTTCTAATGGAAAATCCATCATTGTTCCAATGGCTTGACTTCAGACAGAAGAGCATAACGTCCTTGTTCAAGGATCTTCATGCTGCGGTAAAGTCAGCTAACCCCAAGGTTGAATTCAGATATAATACGTATTTGAAATATCCGGAGTTAGGTGGATTAAATTTAGCAGACGTTAAAGATTACGTAGATTCGATTCGAGAATCCGATTATGCCGAACAATTCGGCGATATCAATAAATTAGGCGTAAAAAAGAAAAGACTGTTGAAGCACCGAAGAGCTATTGGCTATGAGAAGGATCTCATTGCTGCGATAGATGTAAGACCGAGTCGAGATGGCGGTACAAACGAAGATGTGCTCAGGGAAAGCGTGAGACTCCTTAGTAATTATGGTATAGATGGAATCTCATTAGGTCACTACGATGAAGCTACGTTCTCCAGACTGAGGGCTGTAAAGGAAGGCATGATCGAGGGGGAAATGGAGATTATTCCAAGAAAAGAGTGGTGAATAACACACTTCCTTCTCCTAAATTCGGACGTTTAAAGGCAGTTAAAGATGGAATGATTACTTATTTAATTTTTTGCAAATGTGTACAAGCTGTAATATAACGGCATCCGTATACTTCCTTGGGTCCATCCCTAACTGATGTGATATTTTTTCCAAACGATATACTAGGGTGTTATGATGAATATGAAGCTTATCTGCAGCTTTCTTAATATGAAGATCACAATCCAGAAAAGCCATCAAGCTTTCTTCAAGCTCTTCGCTCAATTCCGAAGGTAGATAATTGTTGACCAATTCTGTTCTCACATCTTTAGGAATATTATTATATGCTGCGATGACTCCCCAATCTTCAAAGTGAACAATATCTGCATTTGACCCCATCTTCTGCTGCAGTTCCAAACTTTGTAAAGCATCAAAAAACGAATCCCGGTAACCTTGAATCCCACTGCTCCGTTTACTGATACTTATCAAATAACTAAGACCCATTTCTTCTAATTGTCCTGCAATTTTATGTGATAATTGTTTTTCCTCTACTCTTGGCTTGCCGTTAAACGGAACCAAGAGCACAAAATATTCATTATGAATAAAGGAGTAAATGGCTTGTCTATGAAGAAGGACCTTTATCTTATTTTGTAAACGCTCTCTTAATTGGTTTGTTTTTTGGAAGTTATTGGACTGATTAAACATTTCCAAATTCGAGTGGATCAAATCTTCGACACGAATAAGAAGTATAGATCTTGAAGTGCTAATATCTATATTTAACGATCGGGCTATGGCATCCAGCTTATTCTCCTCAAACACTTGGGGATTCACTAAATCAAGAATCCATCCCTCGATAGCTCTTATATGATACTGCATCTGGTTGTTTAAATGAATTTGGTTAATAAGGACCTCTACAGACATCTTAACAACTCTTGCAAAATCCTCCAGTTCATTAGGGTTACCCGTGATCCCCACAACCCCTACAATTTCATTGTGAAATTCAATTAGCAAATTCACACCCGGTTTGGATCCAGATAAATTCCTGCTCTGCTCTTGTGTAATAATGACTTCCTTCTTAGCTTCCAGGGCTTTAAGTGCACCTTCATGCATCTTATCCATCCTTGAGATATCCCCACTGGCAACAATAACCCCATTCTCGTCCATAATATTAATATTATATTTCATAAAAGACATCAGCTGTTTAACGATCGGTTGAGCAATCTCAGTTGTCAATTTCATTCGCAAATAGCTCCTTTTTCCCTGTCTATCTTAAGCATACTGCGTTAATATCCTTTTCACAAGACTCGAGAAATGGGATATTCAAGAAGTAGAAAGCAACTTTATAATTACATCGATTTTGAATTTCCAAAGCTGCCATGCAATTATGTGGGTAGATGATATTTATTTTTCAGTATAAATAAAGCAACGATCAACAATTCTCCCAGGGTTCCGATGGATACTGCTAATCCTCCAACCATGCCATTCCAATGCGGAGCTAAATTAACCAGAATCATCAAGACTACTATAGTGGACGTAACATTAACGATCTGCGAAAAAACCATAACATTCGTTTGTTTTCTAAGCATGAGAATGCCATTACAGAAGTCGATCCACGGAAACACCAGAGTTTTAATCATCAGAACACGTATGACCAAAATCGTTGCGTCACTCAGAGCCTCACTAGCTCCCATGATTTGATGAATAAACCAGAAGCCTACGGGAGTAAAGCAGAACAGCCCCAATAATAGACTAGGGACCAAGGATAGGAAGAAGGACCACATCATTATTTTCTTGGCATGTAGGTCGTAAAACTGCAGTACAATTTGATGCAAATACATAAAAAAACTGAGCGCTAGCTGTTGAATACTTATCCCTAGAGCGAAGGCAGCAATAGCTAGTGTAATATTAAACGTATACCCCATTGAGGCATTAACTGCGGGAAGAATAATAACGGCAATAGCACCCGAAAAAAGTAAAGGTCTATAAAAGCGGAATGCCTCGGTTTTGTTGGTAATCACAGGATCCTCCACTGTCTCAGGAAAATCTTGAAGCAACTGACGGCCCTTCCAAACGCTTATCATACACTCCACAAACATTCCCGATAAGAAAATAAGACCGCCTACCATGGCACTATGTACATTGTTCGTCCACACAAAACAAAGAGCGATGAGTACCATAACCGTTAATCGAATGATCATACCTATCGTTAACCACCGAGGCTGCATTTTATTAATAATCACGCCTTGATAGAGACAACGATAAGCTGAGAAAATACTAACAATCAGGAGTATTCGATATACATGGATAATCGTTGTTACAAGCTCATCACCGGCTTCAAAGAAAGTCGCAAAGAACCAAAATCCGATCGGTGTATACGCAATCACCAAGGAGATGACGAGGAGGCCGCAGAGAACATAAGTGGTCATACCGAACATCGCTTTAAAAGAGGTTTGGTCCTTCACCAAGGCTGAAGTCGTTTGCCGAATTAAAAAAACAGGTCGTTCCATCATCAGAAAAATGCTCTGTGCGATAGCGTAACTAGCTATGATCAGTTCAGCCTGATCACCCCTAGCCAATGTTCCATTAATAATGACATGAGATACGGAAGTTAAACTAGCGGAAAATCCTAAAGGAATAAAAAATAGAAGGAACTTTTGAAGGCTTAATATATTCAATCTGTCATTCTTCATGTTGATTCATCTCTTTCTCATACGGAATGATAGAACCATATACTATCATATAGGTTCTATCCCATATAAGTAAGTGTTTTATGCTCGACATGGCAAAAACCCAACCTCACAAGGTCGGGTTCCACACGGTACAGCTTTATAAATTCATCCTTTCGCTAACAGGTCTCTATCCGCTGCTTGTGGTGGCTGCTCTAACCAACTCTGTTCGATCATGATGTTAGTCCCATCTTCAGCAAATTGTATAACCTCCGCTGTCAGTCGAACATAATTAGCTCCTAAGTCCTTTCTTGGGCTCATCCCAAGACTTCTACCATAATGTGCAATACCTGCTGAATTTAAAGTTGTTGCATGAAACATCATCAGCTTGTCCGATAACGGAGGACTAGTTGAATCTGTGGGCAGGGTATCCCATGCACTGGCCGAGGGAAGAAATTCTTTGCTTAATAACGAACCAAAAACCTCAACATGCTTATCGGCAATATCTCTACCTCGAACCATATAATCACGAACTTCTCGAGACTTCGCCACTTGACTTAATCCCATGAGAAACGTTCGACCTAATTGATTTTGTATGAGATTAAAATAAATATTGGATATCTCGATAGCATTTAAGGGTCTGGGGTGACCAAATCCTGCTAAATAACTTTGCTTTTGTACATATTCTACTTTTTTAGGTTTAGGAATAAAGGGTGCTCTAATAAATGTCCCTTTACTCAGCATGATTTCAGTTGCCTTGTTGAGCAGTCTAGCTGACTCACTCAAAGATTCCGTAAAGTATTCACATATATCCAAACGTGCGCAATTCGATAAACTCTGCGTGTAGAATTCCATACCAATTTTTCCTACATTTTGAATGTAGAACAGGTAAAAATCATCGGTGAATAGACGAGGAGCTTCTTTATTAACATCCGAATTTAATGAGAAGCCATCGGGTATAGGATATTGTTCTTCATTGAAAAAGGCTTTTAATTTTTCCACATGCGCTTTAGAGAGCTGTAGGGCAAATTCTACGATTGAACGAATTTCTTTATCTTCAACATGGGTCAAGAAAAAATTCAGTGTACAAATTGCCGCAGTATCACTCATATAGTTGGTCCATATATTCGCAATTTCCGCTGATGTCCATATAATATGATGCTCGCTTTGTGGTGTATTATCCGTTTGAGTCGGCAAATTTCTCACCCCTAATCTATTTCTTATGCTTTAGAATTAGATGATGCCCACACAATAGAAAATTATTCATTATAACAACGCCTTACCACTAGCATTCCGATCAGAAAATAAATAATAATCGTCTCCGCTTATAGGTCTTCACAAGCTGCTTTCCATAATCTTGGATTAAATATGGGTTTTCTAATATAATATTGGTGTAGGCGAGGGGATTTAAACCAATCACATTAAGGGATGACATATATGGACACCCATGCTTTATCACACGAGATTGAGGCTTATGACTTAAGTAGCTGTATCATTCATTACCGTAAAAAACTAATATATCATTATGAAAAAGCACAACAAGCATCATCCCAAGTAATGCCAATCAACTCCTGCACCAAAAGTGTACTATCCGCACTGATCTGCATAGCTATGAATCAAGGACTTGTCGCTCCACCCAATACGTTACTATCACACTATTTCCCTCAGCTGCGTCATGAACAAGACGAACGCAAGAAGAATATCTCTCTTGAGCATTTGCTTACACTGACAGCAGGGTTCCAATGGAATGAATTTGGCGGGATAAACTCCTTTCCAACAATGACCCGATCTTCGGATTGGGTACAATATACTCTTGCTCAACCGATGTCTGATGTACCTGGTGCGAGAATGGTTTACAATTCAGGCGTGTCCCAATTACTGGCTGCCATATTAGTACAAGCAACAGGAATGGAGCTCTCTCGATTTGCCAAGCTTAATCTCTTCATGCCTCTTGGCATAGAACAATATCACTGGAAAATTGATCCTCAGGGGATTCATACGGGTGGGTTCGGTTTACAGCTTTCTGCAAATGATCTACTGAAAATTGGACTGCTGTATTTGCATAGAGGGGTATGGCATAATCAGCAGCTTATTTCTTCAGATATGGTGGAATGTTCAACGAAGAGTGCAATTGCAGCAACACCACCTGAACGAGGCTTCTACGGCTGGCATTGGTGGAGTGATGATGTACCTGTAACGACGTTGCAGAATCCTTCCGACTCCGTTGACCTTCACTACTATTATGCCCGAGGGTTTGGTGGACAATTCATTATTATTGTACCGAGTCTAGAAACTGTCGTTGTACTAACTCGCAAGCATCGTAAGAAGGGCTTGCTTCCTCTAGATCTCTTCCGTCAACATATTGCTCCATTATTGATGAATCCTCAAATTTAAGAAAATACTTTTCGACTGCGGGTTACCAAGAGCACTAACCAACTTAATGATAAGATAACAACTCCAATATAGGTTAATTACTTGTCTATCGATTTACCATATCTAGCTCTAAGGATGCGGTAACAGATCTTCCAAAGGTTCGGCACTGCATAATTTTTCTCTTTTAGGTATGACAACGCTGAACGGTTACCACGTTTTGTGTTGCAATCGCTGCATGAAGCGAGCAGATTTCGAGGGAGATCTGAGCCACCTTTGCTTGAGGGAATGATATGGTCTACAGTCCTTGCGGGACACCCACACCACAAACACGTATATTTATCCCGTTTTAATGCAGCTTTCCGATAGCCTCGATAGGAGAATGGGTTATATAGCAATTGGATGGTCTGCTCATCGATCCAGACGGCACGAGCTCTGTTCACTTCCCGCCAAGCCCTATCAGGCAAGCAGGGTGTTATTTTTTGGCCATCCACATTGAGTACGGTTATCACATTCAGTACCTCCTAGCTATTGAGGTGATATCCGCCAAAGATAGACCGTGCACCCCACTTTCGAATACATGAAGCTCCCCTTCTTAAACTCATCTTCCTATATTATGCCTTGCTTCATAATTTCATAATCCAACAAGGGATAACCGAGAATCAGCGCGCGTGATTTTATAGATCAGGTTAAATTTATAAAGACCCACTTTTTGAAAGCCCCTTTGTAAGAATATACATACAGACCATAACCATAAAGGAAACGATTAAACATACAATCCAAGGTAATAGCGGCATTCCCATTTGCTCCCCTTTATCGTAGAACCACCCACCAAGGCTGGTACTCAAGGCTCCACCAACACCCATGGAATACCCGTTAAATCCATAATAGGAGGCCAACAATCTGGGGGGAGCAAAAAGAGGAATAACATCCATGATTACGGGAGCCGCTATCATGGTCCCCTTAGCGAATACAATGGCGGACAAACAAAGCGTATAAATACTACTAGCGTTACCCATAAGAAATAGACCAATCCCCATAGCCAAGGTGCCTACTCCGATCATAATGAATCGATGGGGTACCTTCTCCATAAACTTTGAAACGTAAAGCTGAAAGCAGATGACGGAGATCGATACAGTCGCATAAATATAGGCAATACTTGTATTGTCACCGGTAATATTAACCGCCAATCGAGGAACAGTCAGGTACAATTGCATAAACAAATAAAAATAACCCATCAAGATAAACGTATAGAAGATAAAGGGGAGGTCCTGTAGAATCTTTCCAATATCCTGCATGATCGTCTGTTTAGCGACCTCAATATCTGGAACGGATAAATGATAATATATATATAAAGCTAGCATCCCGTACAACAGTCCGGCGCAAATCGATAAATAATAAAAGTCAATCGATATCAATAGACTCCCTACGAATGTAGCACCAATGATGCCTATATTGGAAACCATATTTTTAAAGGAAAACAATTGTTTACGATGGGCTTCGGGGGCCAGCTTGGCGAATGCCGCTTGTAATGATGGTTCGAATAAAGCACCGCCAAACCCGGATATTACTGCAGCTACAAAAAAATGCCAAACCTCCTGACAAAAGGCAAAATAAGTAAAGCCAACTGAACGAACAACCAGCCCCAAAATCAGCGTCTGTTTACAACCCCATCGATCCGCGAGGATTCCACCCATAAACGTAAAACCTTGCTGAGAGAATTGACGAACTCCCAGCAAGATTCCTGTTAAAGCCATAGTCCACATTAAATTCCCACTCAAATATAACGCCAAATATGGAATAAGGGCGAAGAATCCCATATTGACTGACAATATGGCGATATATAAAATCTTAATTTCTCTTGGAGAAAGACGCCATACTGTTAGTAACACCATCATCCTTCTCTCATAATAATATGTGTCTATTAAACTTCATCATTGAGGGACGCTTTTCTCGGAAACCGGTTCAATCACACGATGTTTATGCCATTGTTCCCCATAATAACGCCATAAGAAGATCGCGCTACGCACGCCCCATTCACAACACATAGCCACGTAAATTCCGAGTATACCAAAGTGTAGAACAATGCCCAGCATGTATCCTAGAATAACCCGAATCAACCACATGGATAGCATCGCTGATATGGATGTGAATGTCGAGTCACCTGCTGCTCGAAGAGCCGATGGTAGAAGGAAGCTAGTTGGCCACAGTGGTATCTGGACAATTGCAACAATGAGAATAATAACAAAGATATCATTCACAATCTCTGCTGGGGGATGAAACAATCCAACAATAGGATGGAATAATGGTATAATGATCAATCCCATTATTAATAAGGAAAAGGATGACAACCACAGAAACGATTTCGTAAATTTTCTAGCATCCTTCACATTTTGCCGCCCCATACATTGACCAACCACCGTTACAATGGTCTGGGACAAGGCCATGGAAGGAACCAGGAACAGGCTAGCAATCGTTCCACTAATGGCGCCGGTCGCTATAGCATAGGTGCCAAGACTGACAATGAATACCTGAGTTAACATCTTGCCGCCATTAAAGAACAGCTGCTCTAATGCGAATGGGATTCCTATGAAGAGAATCCTTCTAAGCATTGAAAAATTCATATATACAATATCTCTTATTCGTATGTACAAGGTGTTGTCCAGTTTCACTAAATAGATAATCGCAAAGATGGCAGCCGCATATCTAGATACGTTGGCCGCAATCGTCATGCCTAACACACCCATATCCAAAAGGTTAATAAATACGATGTTTAGAAGAACGTAGGAGAGGTTCATAATCAAAGAAAGTGCTAGTGATACCCGAGTTTTCCCTATTCCCCTCATCACACCGCAAACCGACTCCACGATAGCAAAACCAAAATAGGATATACAGCTTCCGATCAGATACGTTCTGGCGAGGATGGAGACATCCTCCGTGGCTGCCCCAAACAAAAAATTCAGAACTGGAGTATGAAAAGCTATCAATAACAAACTAATAGAGCTTGCCAACAAAGGAACCAACGCAATGGAGCTAGCTGCGGCTTTTGATACCATTAGGTCGTTCCCACTACCTTTATACTGCGCTACTACAACCGTGCCCCCTGTCGACACAGCAACAAGTGCACTAATCAGAAGAATATTCAGCGTATCGATCATACTGACCGCACTAATCGCTGCAACACCCGACGAGCTGATCATAGCTATATTTAATAAGTTCAGGCCGACTAAGAATACATGATCAATGAGAATAGGAACAAAAAGAGCGATGATTTGAGTATATTTGATAGATTCTCCGGAAAAATATTTTTCCAAAAAGACATGCATGCTGACCTTAATATCTAGTTTTGACACATCTTCACATTCTTTTAGTATATTTGTCTTTCTTAAGAACTAAGCTGATGTCTCTTTATTATACCTTCTATGGATTCCAACCAGCAATCATGAAATTGTAAGCGATCCATCCCAGCCCCATGTCATGACGTTAACCCAGTCCCCGCCAATCCATCTTCGATTTATCCTTCCATCTCGTAAGAATCGATGCATACTCGGCCTCTTTCAACCTTCCTAGGTCCGCCAATGCCGCATTCTCTTCCCATCTCCCCGCCTTCGCAGTGCCCACAATAGCGGTATGGACCCCCGGTACGGACAAAGTGAAACGGAGAGCAACCCCGATAGCCTCGCTGGTATCACCCTTCAGAAACTCATAGTCTAGCTGTTGCAGCCTATTCCAATATCCCGATGACGCTCATTGGTGATTTTATCCGGGGAAACCCATACTGCATTGGCGATAGGCCTTTTGGCCACAACCCCAATCCCTTGTTGGATGGCTATGGGCATTGCGATATTTGCCGCCGATACTCGGATCGAGTAATACGTGACGCCTCATCCAACGAACTAATTTGTCAGGATCGGTAAAAAATGAGAACAAGGTCTCCGACGGCATTCGATATAAATCTCTTTTCTAATCGTGTCACTAGTGTTGATTGAAGTCATGCTTTCTTCTCTCCTCCTCTTCCGCGGCTTCCTTCAAGCGCATCAAGCTGTCATCCCAGAAGCTTTCGATATATTGCTTCAATTCGGCAAAGCCTTCCCTCCTCACACCATAAAATCGTTTGGTGCCTACTCGCCTCACAACGACGAGTTCGGCTTCTTCTAGAACCTTAAGATGCTGCGATATAGCTGGTGCTGAAATGTCAAAATGCGATGCAATGGCGCTGGAGGTTAGTTCCCCATCACGGACAAGATGTAGAATATCTCTGCGCTTAGATTCCGTTATGGCTTGAATGGCTTTATTTATCATGCCAATAATTTAGCACACACTTAATTAAGTGTCGACTTAAATAATAATGTTGCACATCCTCAAAGCTTTTATTTTCGAAATTCATGAGGATCAAATCCGAGATTTTATTGAACAAGCTGATCTCGAGCTGGATAGCCGTTTGTTTTTATTCCATTCGAAAAGTAATAGTTTAGTATCTAATGAACCTTTAAGCACACCTTTTATTAACAACTTAACGAATAAGATTTCCAATATCAGCGTTCAAAAATAGCATGCTCAAAATATTCGTGCTGACCAAACAGCGATCAACGTTGAAATAGTATAGGTTTTTGTTGTCATCATCAATAGTTTCATGGAAATCTGCCGTTTATACTAGCTATTAAGTTAATAGTTTAGGATATTGCGTATTCTAGGAGGGGACTAAATGAGCAGCAAAATTCGCGAAACATTCGATTGGAACTGGAAATTTCATCTCGGTGGCGCCAATGGGGCGGAAGCGCCTGATTATGACGACAGGTCATGGCGCGAGCTAAACGTTCCACATGATTGGAGCGTGGAGGGCGAGTTTGATGAGAACTATCCAACGGGTGGGGATGGCGGTTACTTGCAGGCGGGGATCGGCTGGTACCGGAAATCGTTTACAATCCCGGTTGAGTGGTCCTCGCGAAAAGTAACTCTCACGTTCGACGGCGTATACATGAACAGCGATGTCTGGATCAACGGACATCATCTTGGCCGCTATCCTTACGGGTACGCAGGATTTGAATACGATATGTCGCCCTATCTGAATTATGGGAGTAATAATGTGATCGCGGTTCGCGTGAACAACAGCGACCAGCCCAATTCCCGCTGGTATACGGGTTCCGGCATATACCGGCATACATGGCTTACGGCAACCAACAAGCTCCATGTCCCACTATGGGGCGTATACGTCAGGACGCCTGTCATTACAGATGACTACACCACGGTTCAGGTGCAGACGATATACATAAACGAACACAGTCAACAGGAAAGGGTGATATTGCGAACAGAGATCATTTCACCGGGCGGCGTTATTGCGGCTAGACACGAATCGCTGCTTAATATCAATACCGGGAAGGCTGGCAAGATCACCCAATGCCTACAGGTGGCTGAGCCTGAATTATGGTCAATCGAGAATCCTCTGCTCTATACATTGCGCACGTCGTTGGTTCAGGACGGTGGCGTAATGGATGAGACGGAGACGACTTTCGGCATACGCCAAGCTGAGTTCGACAAGGATCGCGGCTTCTTGCTGAACGGCAAGCAAGTAAAAATCAACGGGGTCTGCGTTCACCATGACGGTGGATCGGTCGGCGCGGCCGTGCCGGAGCGATTGTGGGAACGACGCTTGGAGATCTTGAAGGAGATGGGCTGCAACGGAATCCGCATGAGTCATAATCCACCGGCGCCAGAGCTTCTCGACCTTTGCGATAAGATGGGCTTTCTGGTCATGGACGAGGCTTTCGACGAATGGACAATTACGAAGTACAAGAACTTTAAAGCGGACGTGCACGGATATTTCGAATACTTCGATGAATGGTCCGAGCGCGATCTGGTCATGATGCTGCACCGCGACCGCAACCATCCGTCCATCGTGATCTGGAGCGTCGGCAACGAGATTCCTGAGCAGCGGGTGCCGGATGGCTACAAGATTGCCAAGAGGCTGGTCGAGATCTGCCATAGAGAGGATCCATCGCGGCCGGTTACCGTCGCTTGCGACAACATTGAATCGGAGCCGATCCCGGCATATCGGGAATTCCTGGACGCTCTTGATGTTGTAGGCTACAACTACGTGGACCGTTGGCGCACCCGCACAGAAACCTACTATGCCGACGACCGCCACTGCGATCCGAACCGTGTGTTTATCGGCACCGAGAACACGGGCATCGGCGGGGTCAGAGGCGACTATTCGATAGAGCTGCCTGAGAAAGCAAGGTGGCAAGGCACGTACGTTACACGAATGATCACCGCTGAACAATTGTGGAAATTTACCCGCATGCACGATTATGTAGCCGGGGATTTCATGTGGACCGGATTCGATTACATCGGCGAAACCAGATGGCCGAATAAAAACGCCAGCTTCGGCGTACTCGACACCTGCGGGTTTCCGAAGGACGGCTATTACTTCTATCAAAGTCAATGGACAACGAAGCCAATGGCGTATGTGTTCCCACACTGGAATTGGCAGGGGCAGGAAGGTAAGGTCATTCCGGTTCTCTGCTATACAAATTGCGACAAGGCCGAATTGTTCGTCAATGGGAAGTCCTTCGGTGTCAAAGCGTACGAATTCCCGCGTCAAGGAATGTCAAAGGAGTGGGCGCATTTCGAGAAGACCTATATGTCGGTCACGACGGCCGATCTTCATTTAACCTGGGACGTGCCGTATGAGGCAGGTGACTTGAAGCTAGTTGGCTATTCGAGGGACGGCGGCGTCATGGTGGAGACACTTGTAGCGACGACGGGTGCGCCGGCCGCGATCGAAGTGATGCCGGATCGCGATGTCATCCATGCCGATGGCCGTGATGTCACCCATTTAATCGTTCGTGTGGTGGATGCTGCCGGACGAGTTGTCCCGACAGCCAACACAGAGCTTACCTTCCATGTGGAAGGAGACGGCGCGTTGATCGGCGTCGACAACGGAAGACCGGACAGCCATGAGAGCTACAAATCGAATGGGCGCAAGGCGTTCAACGGGATGGCACTGGCGATCGTGCAATCGACGCTTACTCCGGGGCAAATTCGAGTTAAAGTTGACGCAGAAGGTCTTGGTTCGGTTGTCAAATATGTATCAACGAATTGATGGATTGACTGTCGGATTAAGAATTGTAAGCGCTGCCTGATGCCCCTGAGGACAAGGAATAATTGATGATTTCCTTTCCCCTTTAACCATATAGTCCTAAGCGTTTTACTAGGGAAAAATCGATCCAGATCCTGCAACTGGCAAGGAAAGGAGCTGATGAATAAGAGCTTGATCAACCCGGATGTAGCATGAGCAGATTAAGCCAATAATTGTTAGAATTTTCAGAAAACATCTTGAAAGGGCGCTCTAAGACGTATTCAATTGTCTACTCCCAGGTTTCAAATGGGGGCAAATAAAAAGGAGGAATTTTCTATGTTGACAAACAAGTGGATCAAACGAGTTGCCGTAATTCTGGCTTTCCTCATTGTAGTTACAACGGGAGCGTTTGTGGGATCAACCCCAACGCCGGCGCACGCAGCGCACACATTGGAGAAAGGAGCCGATGTCGGATGGTTGAGTCAGTTGGAAGACAAAGGAGTTGTCTGGCAAGACACGAACGGTACACAAAAGGATGTGCTTCAAATCCTCAAGGATAACGGAGTGACGTCGATCCGGCTCCGCGTATTCGTGAATCCACCCAGCGATTTCATGTGGGAAGGTGGGATGCTGGGATACGGGGATAAAAAAGGCGTAATCTGGATGGCTCAAAGGGCAAAAAATCTTGGTCTAGACGTCATGATCGATTTCCATTACAGCGATCACTGGGCGGATGGCCTTAAACAGGACAAGCCCGATGCCTGGGTGAACTATTCCTTCAGTCAACTGAAATCGGCCGTGTATTACCATACGCGGGACGTTATGCAAGGTCTGGCAGACGTAGGTGTCTATCCCAAGTGGGTGCAGGTGGGCAACGAGATTCGCAAAGGCATGTTGTGGCCGGATGGACAAACGCCTAATTACGGGAATCTCGCCCAGTTGATTAACGAAGGATATTACGGAGTGAAAGATGTAAGCCCAAATTCCAAGATCATCGTTCACATTGACAAAGGAGCCGACAACGGCAAGTCCCGGGAATTCTTTGACGGTCTGATGGCCCATAGCCCGTTATTCGATATCATCGGCTTGTCCTATTATCCCTATTGGGATGGTGTCGACTATACCCAGAATATCGATGCCCTGGGCTATAATCTGAATGATATGGTATCCCGATACGGGAAGGATGTCATGGTCACCGAAGTAGGCGGAGAAGAGACCAAACCGACGAATACGTACAATATGCTGAAGGCCGTTCAGGACAAATTACATGCCGTTCCAAACGGACGTGGCCTCGGGATTTTCTACTGGGAGCCTGAATCGAGCCATAGCGTAACCGGGTACAATTTGGGCGCTGCCACCGGGGTTTCTACTGACGTGGTGAGGTTCACGTCCGCCATTACCGCATTTAATTCTGGTACTAGCGGCGGGAGCACCTACGTTAAAATTAATAACCGGAACACTGGCTTGTATCTGGATGGCATGGGCCGCACTACAAACGGGGACAACGCCGGCCAATGGAGCAACAGTTCCAGCTATAATCAGCAGTGGATCATCGAGAGCACCGGCAGCTATGTCAAGATTAAAAACCGTTACTCCGGCTTGTATTTGGACGGTATGGGCCGTACAAGCAACGGGTCGGCCGCCGGTCAATGGAGCAGTGGCTCCAGCTATAATCAGCAATGGGCTCAGGAAACCGTCGGAAGCTACGTCAAGTTCAGGAACCGCGCTACTGGCTTGTACCTGGACGGTTTGAACCACTCAACCAACGGCGCCGACGCCGGTCAATGGAGCAGCGGTTCCAGTTGGAACCAGCAGTGGCAGATCGTCTCACCATAACATACTCAGATCATCCATTTGAAGGAAAAGGAGACGCGGGTTCATACGCGTCTCCTTTTCCTTCAAGTACGTTTCGTCAGATTTTGTGTTTTTTTCTGTACTCACTTGGCGTCATCCCGGTCGAATGCTTGAACTGTCTGTTGAAATAGATCATGTTCTTGAATCCGGTCCGATCCGCTACTTCATATATTTTCATGGAAGGATCCTTGAGAAAGGTACAAATCCTCTTCATTCGCCGTTCTTGAATAAAATCACTGAATCGAATGCCGGTCTCCTCCTTGAACAAGTGTCCCAAATAATTCGGCGTGAAATTAAAATGCGCCGCCACTTCCTTGAGTGTGAGCAAACAATTGTCCTGATCTTCCACATAATCGATCACTTCCTCGATCAGCTTCCGCTTCTGGTTATGTCTCTTGTTGAACAGAAGCTCGGAGAGCTCAAAAAACCTTTTTCTCAGCCAAGACAAAATATCCTCCAGTGTCTCGAATTCGAACAGCCTCCCGGGCTGATGCGATTCCCATTTGAGAATTTCATACAAATTTTCATTCATCGGTAACAAATCGGCGTGAAGCTTCGAGGTAAGCCGGATGATCAAATCATATGCGTCATTTCGACAGGAAAAAGAAAAGGAGTGCTCGAACAGCTCGCAGAGGCAGTCGTCGATGGTGACGAGATCGTACACCAAGATGGCCTGCAGTAGCTTTTCAGCCGTTTTGTTGAAATTTGGCGTCGCTGTCTCTTTCGATTTTGAATTGACTGTTTCGCGAAGAAGCCTGTTCTTGCCCAGCAGCCACTTTGCCCCCAGCGCGGCCTGCGCCTTGCGGTAGGATGCGTGCATCCTATCGATGCTATGTGCATAATCCCCCATTCCCGCAGTAATCGTTGCCGTAAAGCTCTGATCCACCGCAATGATGAGTTCCTGAAGCAGCACTGCGTGGTGCGATTCCTGAACAGTTGACAGCACAACGTATCGGTCTCGGCTATCTCTGACTGCAATACCCAGATGATGATCCGCTACAAAGCTCCCGATAAATTCCAAAATATCTGAGGCAAGTGAACGGCGTTCAGTCTCATCCCCGATTTTCCAATACAGATCGTCTATCTCGATAAGCGCAACAGCACAGCCCTTCAGCAATAGAGGAGCAAGAAAATCTTGCAGATGCTCGTCCGCGGCACTGGGAACGAGTTCATTCAACCAACGAAGCAGCAATTCCCGATTTACAAGGGATAACGCTTCAGTTACCGAGCGCTGCTGCTCCCGTTCCTGATCGAATTGATTGCAGAGTTTCATCAACATGCTGTGCAGTTCGTCGTCATCCACGGGCTTGAGCAAATATCCGGAAGCCTCCATGCGAATTGCCTCAAGTGCATTTCCAAAGTCCTGCATTCCGCTTATAAACACAATCTTCACAAGCGGATTGATCTCCTTCGCTTTCCGCGCGAATTCCAGTCCGGACATAATCGGCATGCCGATATCGGACAGAATGATGTCGATCTCTTCACTTTCAAGCACTTCTAAGGCGGCGAAGGCGGACTTTACTGCTGACGCTGCATGCAGGGGCAGGTCAAGCCTCTGCACACGCTCAGTCATCCATTTCAGATCAACGCTCTCATCATCTACCAGCATAACGCTATAGCTCATGAACACCCGCCCCTTCTGTTGATTGAATTTTCCTCATTTGATTTGCCTGGGGCACTGTCTCCGCGGGAAGCAGGATACACGCTGTTGTCCCAACGCCGACTATGCTTGTGATGCTGACTCCGTAATCCTTACCGTATCTCAGCTTGATCCTTTCATCGACGTTCTTTACTCCACAGCCCCCTGGGTGTTGCTGGCCGGATACGAGTGCTTGCAGCGTTTCCCGGCGCATGCCGATCCCGTTGTCGATGACTTTCAGCTCAATGTGATCCCCTATCTTTCTTCCCTTGATAATAATAGAGATCGAATCCCCGAACCAAGCGTGCTTGAATATATTTTCCACAAAAGGCTGGAGAATCAGCTTGATAACGGTGCAAGACAGGATTGCCGGTTCAATATCGTAGTAAACGGTAAACGCATCCTCATATTTCGTTCGCTGAATGTCGATATAGGCTTTGACCTGCTCTACTTCTTTTTCCAAATTGATGTCCACTTGCCCCTCATTGAGTGAAAGCCGATAAAATTGCGACAATTGCCTAACCATAGCCGTGACTTTCTGAATTTCTCCCATATTCACCAGACTGATAATGGATGAGAGCGTATTATATAGGAAATGAGGATTAATCTGCGCCTGAAGCGCTTCTAATTCAGCTTGTTTTTTGCGAAGACCTTCCACATAAACGCCTTCAATCAAGCTCTGAATATTCGCAGCCATCGCGTTAAACGCTTCGGCGATATGTCCAAATTCATCGTTGGAGGCGAAATGGATTCGCTTACCGAAGTTTCCTTCTTGAAAGGAGCGGACCTGCTTCACAATATGCCGCATCTTGCGTCCGGACAGCCTGGCTACGAACAAACCGATCAACGTCATGATCAGGAAGCTGATGGCGCATACGGTAGCAATACTTATTTGAAGCTTTCGCGAATCTTTTGTCAAATAATCTTCAGGTACCAGCACTTTGATGGCATAATCTGTGCTAGGCACAGACTCTTTCAGGACGATAGGCTTGTCTCGATCGTTCTGGTTGGCGCCGCCTCTTTGATAGATGACCGATCCGGACGATTCTTCAATCAGACTTAAAGATATCCCTTCTTCCAGAGGAAAGGCATCGAAATTGTTCAGTAGATCGTCCAGCGGGATTACGATACGAACATAACCGATCACCGTCTGATAGTCTTGATAGGAAATGAGATGATGGACATAAGATAAATTTTCCAATTCCTTATCCGCATCGATCTGCACCCAGCGGCCGACCATGTTGTTCGATGCAAGTGAAGCATACAAGTCAGTGTTTTTGAAGATATCGGGGGGGACTATAAAATATTCGCTGGATTGAATTGGTTTTTGCAGTATTCCTTTTCCATATATTTGCATAATCGTGGGATTCAGCGGGTACACAATCAGGTAAATGTTGTTGGCGAACTGCCGAAGAGGTGATACCATCGCAGGTATGATCTGATCGAGCATCGAATGAAATATATCGAGCGGATTCCCTCTTTTTTCAAGGGATTCATTAAAGCTACGGTTCTCGAACAATGAAGCGGAAATACGCTGAATTTCCGCCATCTGAAACTCGATAAGGCTGCTCGTTTGTTGAATGCCCGTTCGCAGATTCGTCTCGGCCATTTCCGTCCTCGACTGAATGAGACTGGAATAGGAGTAAAAACCGATCAGGAGATCCGTAAGCAATACAAGCAGCAAATATGGCACCATCATTTTATAGGAATACGGGATCGTTGCTCTGATTTTCAATCGGTTGATCATAGGTTTCCTCTTCATGACCCGATCTCCCCTTAGTATTCTGTAAGCGCTTCAAACCTCTTATAATAAGAGTATCATACGTCGAGGTTTGTCGAAAAACAAGGAACTTCACAACCCAAAGACATAAAAGCACACGTGGGCGAACTGAGCCTGAATAAATAAAATAGAGGACCCTTCACTTGAATGAAGGGCCTCTCGTTTCACAGCAAACAGTCACCAATTACTATTGTGCGGTCAAGAATTCATCGATTTGTCTTTGCGATTCCTGTTGGACCTTGTCCAGGCCTGCCGCTTTTACTTGTTTTAACAATGTATCCCGCCCCTGATCCAGATCATCAATTAATCCGTATTCCAGAGGAGCCCCGTAACGGATCATCGCTTGACCGATGTTGGATACCTCCGTTTTCATGTCGCTGATGTCGAGCACGAAGGTTTCCAGCGGCCAATGATACAGCTGTTCAGCCCATTTTTGTTCTATGTCTGCTGCTGCCTGCGGACGGCTCTCATTTTGGCGATTCAACGGTGAATTCCAGCCCCAGGAGGAGATCCCGTATTTGTCCTTATCCGGTCCCTGCTGCATTTTATCGTCTCCTACAGGAATATAGTGTTTGTCTGCAAGGCCATACATGCTTAGATCATGAATTTCTCGATCATTCTGCAAGAGATCAATCGCCATCAGAGCGCGTTCCCACTTTTTCGAGATGGCATGAATAGCCATTCCATTCTGTGTCGATACGGCGATCGACCGCTTCGAGTTTGGTGTTACATCCGCAAGCGCTACCTTATATTGCGGGTAATTTTGTTGCATCACTTGCATATCGTTGGCCAACGTACCAAGATTGTGCGTCATCATGCCGTTCATGCCTGCTTTGAAATCATCCAAAGCGTTGGACTGATTGTTCAGGATATCCTTCGACCATACGCCCAAGTCCGCTAGTTCTTTATAATAAACCATCAGTTCTTTGAATTCCGGTGTTTCATAAATGTTAAACAGTTGACCTGTCGGATCGTCCAATTTGTACGCTAAAGGCAACGTGGGTTCGACGAGTTTCCAGTCGTTATTCCCCAAGAGCAGTACTTCGTCAAGTGCATTGAATTGGCCTTTGCCCGGCGGCGAGGATAAAAATGCAAGCATATCTTTTTCGTTCTGGGCCACCGTCTTCAAATAATTAGCCAACGATTCCATGTCGTTAACTTCCGGAATGTTGTGCTTGGTCCGCAGGTCCTCACGAATCAAGACCAGCTTGCTTAAGAATTCCGTCTGATTGTTAGCCGGCACCATATACAAATTGCCTTTGACTTTCGCCTGATCCCAAGCCACTTGAGGCATATTGGTCAACATCTGCGGCGCATACGTCTGAATCATGTCCTCAGTGATCTCCATGAACCCGCCTTTGAGCGCCTGATCACTGTAGAAAGCCCAATTCGCAGTATAGATCAGGTCGACATCTTTAGCGGCGGCGAATATCAACGGATATTTTTGCGTCCAGTCCGACCATTCATAAAACTCTACTTCCACTGTAGTATTAATCTTTTCCTTCAGTTTCTTGTTGACTTCTGTCCAAACGATATCGAAATCAGCGGGTTTACCGCCTAGCAACACCATGTTCAGATTCACTTCCTGAGAGGTGTCCACTTTCCCGTCATCGGCTGCAATTTCATTCGCACCGCTGGGTTGATCGTTCGTCGTAGCATTTGGAGTTGAACTGCCCGCATTCGTGCCCGCATTCGTGCTCGAATTGTTCCCACACGCGCTGAGCGCCAGAGACAATACGAGAATAGCAAGAACACAAATCATTTTTAACTTTCGATTCATAGTTGTTACCCCCTTAATAAGATGATAAATCTATTGATAACCAGGTTTCCCTGAGATCATCCTTTGACAGCTCCAATCGTCATGCCTTGCACAAAATACCGCTGTATAAACGGATAGACAAGCATGATAGGCCCGGCCGCCAAAATGGTCATGGCCATCTTCATGCTTTGCTCTGGAATGCTTGTGGTATCCACCACTTGTCCCGATCCATACATCGCATTTTTTATCCCCGCAAAATTTTGAATTGTTCTGTACAAATAATACTGCATCGGTACTAAATTATCTTCACTGATGAACAGCAAAGGGAGGTACCAGTCGTTCCAGTACACCAATGCCATAAGAAGACCAATACTTGCTAGTGCCGGTTTAGAAAGCGGGACGATCAGACGGATATAGATAAGAAAATCGCCCGCTCCATCGATCTTCGCAGATTCCGTAATCTCTTTCGGAATGCCGCTGCTAATGAACGCCTTCATGACAATGATATAGAACACATTCATAGTAATTGGCAGAATTTGAACGGCAATCGTATTCTCCAAATTCAAATAATTAGTAACAAGCAGATAAAAAGGAACCAGCCCTCCGTGGAACAATGTGGTAAAAAAGAAGTAAAATGCGATATGATTGCGCCACTTGAAATCCTTTCTCTGCAGGATATACGCAGTCATCGACATCAAAAACAGACTGAGCGCTGTCCCAACCACCGTTACGACAATCGTAATGATGTAGGCGCTGACGATTTCCCCTGGCCTTTCAAATATCAGGCGATAGGCCTTCCACGAAAAATCCGTTGGAATCAATTGGAAGCCTTCTGTCAGGATGGTCTGCTCCTCTGTTAAGGAAGATGACAGCACAATCACAAAAGGTAGAAAACAGATGACAGCCCCCAAAGTCAGAAAAGTGTATCCTATGATGTTCAGAAGAATAACGTCTGAGCGCTTGCTTCTTATAGGCTGAGCCTTTGGCAATGAGCTTGCCAAGTCAGTCTCCGTGTTTAACTCATTTCGCATCGTTGGCCCCCCATAATCATGTTTAGAACAGCGCGTAATCTTTCTCATATCTGCGTACGGCGTAATTGGCCAGAAGTACCGTGATAAACCCGAGAATAGATTGATAAAATCCTGCCGCCGCGGAAATGCCGATATCATTGGCAAGCATGAGCGATCGGAATACATAGGTGTCGATGACATCGGTGGAGCCGAATAGCAAGCCGTTGTCGCCGACTAAATTGTAGAACATTCCAAAATCTCCACGGAAGATATTCCCTAGCGCCAGCAAAATCAGAATAATGATCGTCGGATACAAGCAAGGTATCGTTATCTGCATAATGCGCTGCCATACATTCGCTCCGTCGATCTCGGCCGCTTCATACATTTCTGTATCTATGCCGGTAATTGCTGCCAGGTACAGGATCGAACCATAGCCCACCGCCTTCCAGGCCGCGATGAAAACCAAGAGGAACGGCCAGTATTCCGCCGTGTTGTACACATCAATCGGCTGCATCCCGAACGTTTTCAATGTGGCGTTCAACAAACCGAACCTATAATTCAATAAATTGTAAGCGATTGCGCCGACTACAACCCAGGAAATAAAATACGGTAGAAACAGCATCGTTAGTGCGACTTTGCGAAACCATTTTCTAGTAATCTCAAACATCAGGATCGCTACGGAAATTTGCAGCAAATTGTTTACGATGATAAACGCAATATTGTACAACCCGGTATTCCTCGTCACTCGCCAAGCATCCCCCGATGTGAAGAAGAAGCGGAAATTGTCCAGACCACTCCAAGGGCTTCCGAATACACCGCCGCTGTAGCTGTAATTCTTAAATGCCAGTATAATCCCCGGCATCGGAATATAAGCGAAAACAAACATCAGCAGCATGCCTGGCGCCAGCATCAGCAGCATAACCCGGTATTTTGAAAAATCTCTCCAAAACCCCTGTATATTCACGGTGTCTCACTCCCTTTCTCTCTTTTACTAGTAGAACATTATTTCAGGATCTATCTACTAGTAATTATAAATAGAAGATTCCCTTGGAACTAGTTATTCTAACAACAAAAACCTATACTAATGCAACGATTGGTCGCTGATGAGTTGAATTCTCATCGATATTGGGGAAGGCGGTTACAGACAGTTTCGGGATTCTAGCCCGCACCTTTTTGTGGAACTTTCCCCCGGATATATGCTACCTCAAGAAAGATAGGAATCTCTTATAGAAAGCAAGAACCCGACCTTCACGAGGCCGGGTTCTACAAACCAGAAGCTGCGAATCGTTGTGCTTGGTCAATTGTTCAAGTCTCGCCGCCACATTCACCATATCTCCGATTACCGTATATTCTTTACGGGTGGCAACCTCATTCTGAAGTCGCGCCAAAATCTCCATGGCAGCAGTCACAGCATGACGCGAATCGTCGCCTGTTGAGAATGGAGCACCAAACACCGCCATAAACCCATCACACAAAAATTTATTCGCAATCCCATGGTTCCTATTGATACAATAATCATGAAATCAAACATATGATTCAAGTAACCAATTACCTCATCGGGGCTGTGCTTATAATAAGGTTAAATCTTATGTACTTCATTCAAAAGGGAGGGTGCGATCTATGTCCCAACATCGAATATTCGTAACGGGTGGTAATGGATTTGTCGGATCCCATGTTGTTCGCCAGTTAATTGAGCATGATTATGAGGTTGTCTGTTTGTTAAGAGAAAGCAGCAGGACAGAACGGATTGACAATTTGCCCATAATTCGTGTATTCGGGGATGTGCGTAACCAAGAGTCGGTGGAACAGGGGATGAAAGGCTGTGAAGGTGTTATTCATCTTGCCAGCCTTTCCAGTTGGAAGGATATTCAGTCTGATCTAATGCCAGAAGTTGTCGTGAAAGGATCACAGAATGTATTGAATTCCGCCCTAAAATTAGGTTCAATTCGAACAGTTTTTGTCAGTAGTTGCACGGCCGTTAATGGCACTGACGAGCCTTCCCTCCTTCATGAAGAAAGTCCATTTACTCTACCTAATACCAAAGCCTTTGCCTATGCGCATGCCAAAAAACAAGTTGAGGAATATTGCTTCACAATGAGCAAAGAAGGTCTGCCCGTCATCATCGTGAATCCCACAGAAGTCTATGGACCCCATGATAGTGATCGGGTCACTTCAGCTAATTTAATTGATTTTGCTGCAAGCAATCCTGTCTTGGTCTGCAGTGGAGGCACAGGTATTATTCATGTGGATGATGTTGCCACTGGTATTATCAGAGCTTATGAAAAGGGAATACAGGGTGAGAGGTATATTCTTAGTTCGGAAAACTTGACTATTCGGGAATTGGCCGAGATAACATTGCAAATATTAAATCAGAAAAAAAAGATTATTACCCTCCCCAATCCTTTAATACGCTTCTTGGCCACTGCAGGTAAGACGTTAAGCATCCCACTCCCCTTTGAGCCAGCTGTCATCCCGTATGCAGTGAAATATTGGTTTATGGATAATCAGAAATCGATTAGGGAATTAGGTATGTCTTATATCTCTGCCGAAGAAACCTTACAACAAACCTTACAATGGTTAGAGCAAAAAAAATGGGTTTAACCCTAGAATAATAATGCAACTACTTATAGCTCCAATGTAATCACATCAGGTGTATCCACTATAGAATACATGAAATATCCCTCCACTGTTAATCCGTCGTCTGACGAGAATACTAAATGTAGTCCCTTCGTTTCATTATTACTTGTTTGGTTTAAGAATAAGTAATAAGTTCAAACATGAAGGAGATTATAAACATGGAAACATTACTAATTATCATCATATTAATTCTATTGTTCGGTGGAGGCGGCGGATTCTTTTACAGTCGTCGTAGAAGAAGATAACCAATCAAGAGAGATTTTGCAAAAAGGATGCCACTGAGGTATCCTTTTTCTCGGTTGGTGGAGGCGAGGGAATACTCTTGATAAATATCACTAGGGATTTCAATGCTTACTCCAAGTCCTATTAAACGTAGAGAATCGGGACTCCCGGTTTCTCCGTTTTTAGTAGAACGCCACCTGCATCAGCCCACTGCAATAATTGGATCACCACCATAATATATTGAACAAAAAAAAGTATTAGACCCAATAAATGGATCTAATACTCTTTCTGATTATCGGTGGATTTATTTAACGTATATTTACACTGTCAGATCCTAAGAAGTTCACTCCATTTATTATACCGCTTAGGTAACCTGTAGTGTCGGATGGATCAAGATGGGTCTCTGTAAATTCGAAATGGTATACTTTATCTAGAATTCCATCCATGTTCACATCTTCTAGATTGGCCTTACGAGGCGGAGTCCCACTATTCTCAGCATCGCCAAAAAGAACCGTACTATCATCGACTTGGGTTACATCGAAGTCAATAGAACCAATTAAAGCTACTGGAATCGATCCTTGTGATTTAGACCCATAGCTATTAGGATCACTATGAGGTTTAATATCGATAGAAGCTGGTATAGTACAATTACTGATGTTTACGGTCGGGTTGTCGAAAGTAACCAGCTGACCTTGGTCATCTGAATAAGTAATTAAATCATTAACTTGGAAGCTGCCATCCTGAGAGCCAGCATGTGTAATCGTATAAGTCAGAGTTGCGACCTCTGATCCCAGGCTATCAATGTTCCACGTAATAATATTTCCTGCCTGAGCGGCTATTCCTTTCGTCGAGCTCACATTACTAACTGTGAAAGTACTATTTACTGTTCCACTGATTTGAATATTAGTAGCAGCGGGTGTCACGATGATGGCCCCTATACCTTGGAAGATGTTATCGAGGTCAGTGGCTGAAGGGGTAATAAATACATGATCACTATCGGGATCACTTGCCCAATTATTCAGCGCAGTAACACTAACACTTCCCAGACCGATAGCAAAAATTTCAGTTCCTGCTGCTCGTGCGGCTTCGGCATCGTTATTGGGATCACCGCCTGTAGTGGTTACCCCATCTGTAAACATAATCATGACCTTTTCGTTTGTCGGTTGGGATCCCGACAGAGCTCCTTGAGCTAGTTGGAATGCATGTTCATGGTTAGTAGCACCGCCTGCGGAAATGAAATTAATAGCTGTCTTCAGCGCAATAGCATCAGTGGTTAATCCAAGGTCCATTGTTGCGCTAGTTGCAAAGCTGACAATACCCACACGGCTTCCGTTTGCGATAACTCCGTCCAATTGTCCGTCGGATGATTCATCAATAATATCTATAAATTTATGGGCGCCATTTTTTAAACTTGCGATGCTCGAACTAGACATACTTCCTGAACGGTCAAGGACCAGCATCACATCAACTGGATTAGCAGTAATTGAATTTTGCCCACTAAGACTAACCGTTACGTTGGTATATTGACCACACTGAAGACCTGTAGCCCCGACGGTTACACCGCCCTAACATTTCCCGTGGCCAATACGGACGTGATTCCAACTGATAATAAGGCAAATGAGGTCATAACGGAAACAACAGCCTTTAAAATTTTGTTTTTACGTTTTGCGGGTTTTTGCACCGTTACACTTCCCTTTCGAATGAATTTATAAGATACAAACATTCAACTACTCTTCTATCTGCACCAAAAAAAGGCGTTTTCCTCCTCTCCAAAAAGAACAATATTATTCTTATTCAAATAAATTTTTAATTAGAATGATTATTTGGAAGAGTCCAATAACCCTGAAGCAGATTATTTAGAGTCTACGAGTTCACTTCAGAGCAACATAATAAATAAAAAAACACCTGCTTTTATTCTGCAAACGAGGCAGATGTTAAGCAAGTGTTATAAGAAATATAGATCGCCTCCCCTACAGGGTGACCATATTTATCGTTAATTTGTTTGAAATGATCGATATCCATAAGAATCTGAACAAACTCATATAAATAGTAGCCTCACTGAAAAATATCAAAAAATATGAATAGTTGGAAAGGGTGGGGTTGGAGGGTTTCCCTTATCCGTGGCGAATTCCTTTAAATCCGTTCGTTCCACTTTACCTCAATTGTATATTGTGGGAGAGCAGTCCTTTCTAGGACCAGAAACGTTCTGCTTATGGCGGTTATTATGCTGACCGAGCGATTATCAATCAATTATAAAAATTTGAAATAAGTAAGGAGTTATCATTTATGGGGAATACACACACTGTTGAACGTCCTACCGTTGTTATAGCTGGAGCTAATGGATATATTGGAAGAAATCTAATTAAAGAGCTAATGAAGAATGCAGACATCATAGCCCTTTCTAGAAGCACACCAAAACGACAACCCGAAAATCAACAAATTATCTGGCGCTCCTGTGATTTATTCTCGGTAATAGAAACAGAAGAAAGCTTGCGTGGAGCCGATTATGCCATATATTTAGTCCACTCTATGCTTCCGTCTGCACGATTAACACAAGGTAGTTTTGAAGATATGGATTTGATTCTAGCTGATAATTTTGCCCAAGCCGCCGAAAAAAATGGTGTGAAACAAATTGTATATTTGAGTGGTTTAATCCCGGATACCGATGACTTATCTCGTCATCTAAAAAGTAGGTTGGAAGTAGAAAAAGTTCTAGGCTCTTACAATGTTCCTTTAACGACACTTCGTGCAGGTTTAATTGTTGGACCACGCGGTTCTTCTTTTCCCATACTTGTTAAACTGGTCAAGCGCCTTCCCATTATGCTGCTTCCGAAATGGACGAATACCTTAACTCATCCTATTGCATTACAAGATGTCTTACATGCAATCAAACAATGCATCGGAAATCAAACTGTGTTTAATAGACCGATAGACATTGGCGGTCCTGATGTGATGACCTATAGAGAGATGATGCAGCTAACGTCACAAGCGCTGGGGAAAACCCGTTATTTGTGCAACATTCCTTACCTTACCGTTAGACTATCACGACTATGGGTTAGTTTAACCACCAATACACCCAAAAATTTGGTGTATCCACTTATAGAAAGTTTAATCCATCCTATGACCGCTCAACCGGAACGAATCGTTGATGGCATCAGCTTAGGAAAAACACCCTTTATACAAGCCGCATCCGATGCACTCCAATTTGAACAACAGGTGAGGCGTGACAAGCAGAAAGCTCCCTCTAAGATCGTGATAAGGATCTCGAATGTAACAAAAGTCGATAATGTTAGATCCGTACAAAGAGTCAGAATACCCCAGGGAAAGAATGCAAAATGGTTAGCATTATACTATGTTGAATGGTTATCCCACTATGTGAAGCCTTTCATTAGAGTAGAGCTTGATCACACAAACAACTGTAAATTGTTTACCTTTTTCGGAAAAAAACCATTATTAGAGCTTACTTTTTCAGATAAAAAAAGCGCTCCAAATCGCGCCTTATTCTATATCGCGGGAGGTGCACTTGCTCTTAGCAAAGACAATCATCGTGCTCGACTGGAGTTCATACACATTCCAGGAACAAATGAATGCATCATAGCCATACATGATTATATTCCCTCTATACCTTGGTTTATTTACCAATATACTCAGGCGAAGCTCCATCTCTGGGTGATGAAAAAATTCAAAAAGAATCTTAACTCGTTTTTAGGTTGAAATTTGATGGAGGCGAGCAATCGACTTCGAACGTGGTGCGATGTTCTCCTGTCCGAACTGCGGTACACCAAGTAAAGCATAGGATGCATAGAAGAAGCATTGGCGGCAGGAAGTGCCTACCGATTGAAGCTAGCCATGCAGGTTTCATGGACAACCCCTCATATCTTAGCCGATTGCCATGGTGTACATGACTGCAAACAAGCTCCGACTTTCTACGCTCGCGGCTCTGCTTTCTGTTATATAGTACGCCAACAGTTTCTTAGGCTGCTAAAGCTGTTGCTGGCAGCTACCGCAGATTGTTCGATATAACGAATAAACAGTGCATAGACTTCACCCTTAAATGCTGGGAGCAGATGCTTATAATAAGCTTCTATTCTTGATGGTCTATCTTGTATATATTTCAGAAGTTTTAGCAAATCTCCCTCCTCTATCAAAATACGCGGATAGATGTGTTCATTGACAAATCTTTCAGCTTCAAGCTTCTCCAAAATTCTCGGATAGACCGAATACCAAAACCCCCGAAGGTCTTTATCCTTGGATTCACCTTCGATCACAAGATCAATCACTTGACCGTAATCCTGACTTTGCATCGCTTTCTCTATAGCTATTTTTCTAAGACTAGAGTATTGCAAATGCTGCTTTAAATAATCTTGTGCCGCAGCCTGACCCTCATTCTGATGGATCAAGCTGTATCAGATCAAATTAACCCGCTCAATGAAATAACTTATTCCCCACGAATTATTTTTTCTTTTCATATCACTCAAATCTATTTCTAATTGATTACGCAAGGAAATATCAGGGATCACCCTAAACAGATGGTGGGAAACGAATGCAATATCATAAGAATTTTCCAAACCAGTAAAACGATTTGCTTATTATGAAGCAAGACAAACCTTTGAACATAATGATATTCGACGACATGTTATATTAAGAGTGAGAGGAATCACCTCAAAAAACATTATGTATCGTCCTGATTGGTAACAACAAGGGGCTGTCCCAAGGTCCTAATAAAAGTATTAGATGGAAATGAATTGAGCGCATAAAGAGCAAGCATATCGATGCACACTTCGTGGACCTCCTTCTCGAGGATCTCGCCAATATCAATCATTTGTTGAGCGAAGAATGAGAATATGCTGCTTTACACATAGCCTAAGACTCATCCCTATAGGCGTTATGTTAGTAGGTAATTCACCGCTGAAACTGCTGCGTCTGGAACTGCTTGGGTGTTGTGAAAATGATCTGTGGGAAATTCGCCGGATGGTGGGTATTGTGTTTCAAAACCCCGATTTACAACTTGTCGGAAACACGATCGAGGATGATATTGCATTCAGTCTTGAGAATATAGGGGTCTCCCCAGTGGAGATCGATAAACGATTGACCGTGGTTATGGACCAATTTCAACTGTACCCGCTGAAAAATCAATCCCCTCATACGCTGTCGCCTGGTCAAAAACAAAAGCTCGCCATTGCGGGGGTCTTAGCCATGAAACCAAAGGTGGTCATTTTTGATGAAGCTTCATCGATGCAAAGTCCGAAAGACGCCCAGGAGTTATACCGAATGATGTCTGACTTGCATAAGCAAGGAACGACCATCGTGCAAATTACGCATGAAATGGAAGACCTTTATGGCTGTGAGCGCATCATTGTGTTACAGGATGGCATGGTGAAGTTGGAAGGCAAGCCTAGCGAGATCTTTGCTAATACGAGCATGATGAAAGAGGCCGGTCTAATTCCGCCTTTTGCGGTACGTATTCGGGATGCGCTTACGGAAAGCGGATATGAAGAGATCCGGGATGCAATTACACCCGATCAGTTGGTGAAGCAGATATGCAAATCAGCTTTGAAAACGTAAGTTATTGGCACGCTCGTGGAAATCCGTTCGAACACCGTGCTCTAAACAGGATCTCATTGGACATTCCTCCGGGCCAGTTTGTTGCAGTAATGGGCTCAGCCGGCTCAGGAAAAACAACCTTTGCACAAATGGTGAATGGTTTGGTCTTTCCTCACCAAGGAGAAGTAAAAGTAGGTTCATACCGAATCATTCGCAAGCAAAAAGACTTGCATTTTTTACGGTCTGATGTCGGGTATGTATTTCAATATCCGGAACATCAGGTGGTTGGAGAGAACGTATTTGAAGATATCAGTTACGGATTGCAACGTTTTCATCACGAAGAAAAACATCTGTCTTCCCTCGTTAGACAGATGATGGAATTCGTCGGGTTATCTTATGAAGAAATAAAGAATCGTTCGCCTTTTCGGTTAAGCCGAGGTCAAATGCGGCGCGTTGCGCTGGCGGGAGCATTAATCACAAATCCAAAAATCTTAATATTGGATGAGCCCACAGTCGCGCTTGACCCGAAAGGGCGAATCGATTTGCTTTCATTGATAAAACGGCTTCATGAACAAGAACGCATAACTATTATTTACATTACTCATCGCTTGGAGGAAGCGCTTGAATACGCGGAGCGCATTGTAGTGTTAGAACAAGGAAAGGTGTCCGCAGATATGAAGCCTTGTGGAGTGCTAGCAAGGTTACAGGATTTATGCCGTGCCGGTATTGTCATGACGCCGCAGCTTCACTTTATGCGAGAAGCGAATAAAATATTGCCAATTAGAATTCCTGATCATGTCATGAAAGAACAGCAATTGATAGACCATATCATTAATTTGTTCCAAAAATCCTGGGAGGAATAAGCAGATTGTTTGAATACTTACTTATTGGACGATATATTCATAAGCAAAGTTTTGTTCACCGATTAGATCCCCGCACAAAAATCATCGGGATATGTTTATTTATTCTTTTGATTTTTGTGACAAATTCGATTTCCGTCTTGATTGTGCAATCAGCTGTATTACTAGTGCTGTTCGGTATTACGCACCTTTCCTTTTATTTTTTATGGCAGGGGCTAAAAGGGGTGTTTCCGCTCATCACTTTTGTTGGATTGATATCATTGGTGAGCTATCAAGAAGGCTATCTGATTTGGTCCGTAGGACCAATTGAAATTTACAGTGAAGGTATTCAGTTAGCTATTTTGCTTCCAGCCAGATTCAGTTTACTGATTTTTTCCACCTCTCTACTGACACTTACCACTTCCTCTACGGAATTGGCGTTTGGTTTTGCAAGGGTTCTTCGCCCACTGCAATATTTAGGCTTTCCAAGTGAACAATTCGCTTTTATGATTACCGTCTCCATTCGTTTTATCCCTACATTTTTGGAAGAACTTGATATCATCGTCAAAGCGCAAACAGCTAGAGGATCCGGTTTTAATCAAGGGAATATGGCAAATCGGATGAAATCATTCGTTTCCTTGATCGTTCTATCCATGTTACTTACACTTCGCCGTGCGGAACAATTGGCCCTTGCCTTAGAATCACGTTGCTATCGGGGAGGAGTAGAAAGGAACTGGCGTATGACGCATCAAATGGGCTGGCGTGATGGAATCGCAGCCATCGCAATCTTGTTTCTCATCATGATTACGATCATTTATGAATTGTAAAAAGTCATTTAGGAAGTGATGAGATGAAAAAATGGTTCATGTTTTGGTTTCATTCAGTGAATAAGGACGCTTTTGACCTCCACCAATATTTTCATCGTACATCCTCTAAAACAAAAGAAATCACCTTTACCGCTTTCTTAGGTGCACTGGCGGCCATTTTTCAGTCGGCAGGCGGGTTTATGCCCGGAGTTGGCTACTTTTTTAGCCCTATTGCCACGGTGCCTATTGTATTAGGTACAATCTACTCCATCCATTCCGGGTTGCTGGCATATCTGTTAAGCATTGTATTGTTGATGATCATTCAACCAAGTGAAATTATTATATTTCCCTTTACAACAGGATTATTAGGACTCGGCATCGGGGTCGGATTCGTTTACCTAAAAAAACGGATAACCATCCTTGCTCTGGCTTCTTTCCTTTTGTTTGCAGGTATAGCTATTCTGTTATATGGGTTTCGATTCCCTCTATTTGGGCCGTCAATCAAGTCGACTATTACCATCATTAATATCGTTTATATATATCTCTTTTCCTTTTTCTATAGCTGGTTATGGGTTGAGATCAGTCTTATTTATTGTAGGAAATTAAGAATCATGCTGGATTAAAGCTAACGTACTAATAGAACAGTTCTAATCATATTCTTATAAGCAAAGAACAATAAGATGGAGTGTGAAGTTAGTTGATAAAAGTTAAAGTTAGTTTACGGCCCATTGTTAGCAAGATAAATTTACCCACTGTTATGAAAACAACTATACTTCCGGGTGACTCAATCGAAAGTTTATTTATTGCAACCCAGGTAGGAGAGATCTTTTACATAGCAAACGGAGTTATAAGGACTTTTTTAGATGTTCGCCCGCGAATCATAAAACTCGGTGCTTCTGGTGGTGGATATGACGAACGGGGATTGCTAGGGCTGGCGTTTCATCCCGAATTTTATTATAACGGTCTGTTTTATCTTCATTATTCACTAGCTGGAACACAAGGTCCAGGTGCTCTTCCTGCTTCAGAAGCTGTAAGACAAGGTGCTCATCATGAATTTTTTAAGCCTAATCCGTGTGACCCCGAAACCTTAAACCTGAAGTGGATAGATAGAGAAGTACAATATGATCATATTGATACAGTTGAAGAATGGATTTTACAATCGAATGGTCAACCTCAAAAACGACGGACATTACTTAATTTAAGAAGACCATTTTTTAATCATAATGGTGTCAATAGCTTAAACTTTTCACCTGAAACAGGAAAACTTGTTTTAACAACCGGAGATGGTGGATCAGGCTATGATCCATTTAATTTAAGCCAGGATGATATGGAAATCGCCGGTAAAATAATTGAAATTGATATAATTAAGAATACATTTATCTATAATCTACCCGCAGTCACACGTTTTAATGAACTTCCCACACCTATTCAGGAAATGCTTACGGTAATTGCAAAAGGGGTACGCAATATACCTGGCATTTCTTTTCAATGGTTTAATCATCAGTATATCAAATATGCGGGAAATGTCGGACAGGATCTTGTAGAGTCGATTTTTTCATTCGTTCATTATAAACCAATACCGGTTACTCAGCTTATTCAGGCTTATTTAATGAATTCTGAACCTGACCAAGAAGGATTTATAAACTTTGGCTGGCGAGGGTGGGAAGGTGCTTTTCCTGCTTCGATTATAAGGGGGTGCTCTACAAATCCAACTCTGGATGAGGAAACAATTGCTTATTACAATGAAGCAGTAAAAACTTCAGTGCAGCGTCTTCAGCCTCTAACCAGTTATTTTCATAAAGATCCCCGACCCGATAAGTTTGGAGGAACTGCACTTACAGGAGTCCAACCCTATATGGGGAATGAAATCCCCGATTTAAAGGGAAGCGTTGTGTTTACCGATTTTGCCCGGGAAGGATCTCATCCTCCGGTTAGAGGGGTTTTAGCTTATACCAGGGTAAGAACAGATTGTAAACTAAATGATTTTAGTGTTATTGAAACGAATTATAATTTTGGGTCCCAATCTGCTTTTTATGCTAGTTTGGGAACGAATCTTGATCAAACCAGACTATATTTAGGGGTTTATGGCTCTATGAATGTGACTGATTTTAACCAAGGTACTATTTTTGAAATTGTTCCATGATTCATCACTATAAAAATTCGACTTAATACCAGATAAATCCCTTTCCTGGAAACCCTAATGTATCACATTGTTTCCGTTTCCTTTTCCGCGCATGCAAAAAGCCGACCTCACGTAAGTCGGCTTTTGCTTGGTGGAGGCGAGCTTACACTGTTGAAAACCCTGTCAATCAGTTTCAAAATTCGGACAGATATGGCCACGCTGGGTTCGACCATTTCCCTCCGAAAGACTTCGTTTTTTTTAAATTCAGCATCTACAAAGACCTCATAATAATTTCTGCTATGTCTAATGTTTGTACTTGGTCATTGACCTCCTTCGACTTCAGACCATCACTCATCATCGTCAAACAGTAAGGACAAGCCGTTCCGATCATCGTCGGCTTTAGCTCCAAAGCTTGTTCGGTTCGTTTCACGTTAACTCTTAATCCCTCACTTTCTTCCAGCCACATCAAACCTCCACCCGCTCCGCAGCACATGCTATTGGGACCAGAACGTTCCATTTCAACAACTTCCACTCCCGGGATCCCTGCCAGAACTTGTCGCGGACTATTGTAAACTCCGTTGTGGCGACCTAGGTAACAAGGGTCGTGATAGGTTATCCTCTCTTTTACCTCTTTCACCGGCTTAATTCGCCCCTCTTGTATCCAATGTGCTATCAATTCCGTATGATGAAACACTTCTACATCCGATTCAAGCCCGAAATCAGGGTATTCATTTTTAAACGTATTGTAGGCATGGGGATCTATCGTTACTATTTTCTTCACTTTATATTTTTGAAATTGAGCAATGTTTCCCTGAGCCAGCTCTTGATACAAGTATTCATTACCAAGGCGTCTTGCCGTATCCCCAGAGTTTTTCTCTTCATTGCCCAGAACCGCAAACGAAATGCCTGCTTGATTCATAATTTTAATAAAAGCATGTGTGATTTTCATACTTCTGCTATCGTATGATCCCATGGAACCTACGAAGAACAAATAGTCAAAAGCCATTCCTTTTTGAACCGCTGGTGCTTCAAGTCCATGCTCCAGTCCTTCCATCCAGAGATTTCGATTGTTCCGATGTATGCCCCATGGATTGCCCTGTCGTTCAATATGGTTTAAGGCCCTCCCTGCCTTGACAGGAATTTTCCCTTCAGTTAGCACCAGATAGCGCCTCATATCGATAATCATGTCCACATGCTCGTTGGCAACGGGACACTGGTCTTCGCAATTGCGACAGGTTGTACAAGCCCATAACTCCTGTTCCGTAATAACATCTCCAATCAGACGGGCTGTCGGTACCTTAGGGGCATTTGATGTCATAGCAGTCCCTTTTTCCGTGAGATGGTCTCTCATTTTTGTCATTAGATCCATCGGAGATAACATCTTACCCGTTGCTGATGCGGGACATACATTTGTACATCGACCGCATTCGACACAAGCATATAGATCGATAAGCTGGTCTTGTCTGAAGCTTTCGATTTGCCCCACACCAAATTGTTCGGCTTCATCCTCCAAATTGACAACACTTAATTTGCCCGGGGGGCCCAGCTTTCTAAAAAATATATTAATAGGAGCAAATAAGATATGAGCATGCTTCGATTGTGGCACATAAACTAGAAACGACAACAATATCAATAAGTGCAGCCACCAGAATAAATAAAACAATCGTCCGGCTATAGCGGAATTGACTCCAATAGATGTAAATACTGTAGAAATTACCGATGCCACCGGCTGAAATGCAGTAGCTTCATGGGCTTGCCAAATCATTCTCGCCCCTTCCAACAACAGAATAGATAACATTAAGCCGCCAATAAACAGCAGCACCACACCTGCTTTCCATCCTCGCTTTAATCGCGAAAGCTTTTCAACATACCGACGGTAAAAGGCGTAGAACATAGCCAACAACACCATAAAGACAGTGAATTCCTGTAATAATATAAAATATGGATAAGCGGCCCCCAGCGGCAAGTGCCAGTGCGGAACCAAACCCTTACCAATGATATCAATAGCTCCAAACTGTAATATGATAAAACCGTAAAACATAACAAGATGCATGATCCCGCTTTTTATATCCTTTAACAAGGTTTTATGTGCCAAGACATTAGCGATGATTAGATGGATACGCTCGCTTAAGTCTACTTTTAATTTTACTTCCTTACCCAGCTTTATAAATGTGTACCGGCTGTAAATAATACATCCGCATAAATAAAAGGCAAATCCGGTAATGAGTAGAAAAGCAAGCAGATGAATGATCGACAACAGCCCCACACTTCTCACCTCCACCATATTAGGCATTGCCCTCATGCATCGCGAGCCCTTAGTCAATCAGTTGAAAGGATCCCGTTCCAAATGAACTCAACTTCCCCTTCTCATTCTTGATTTCCCCCTGTGCTGTGATCATTCTTCTTGACTGATGAACGACTTTTCCGATAATGTAAATTTTCCCCTCTTTGAGGGGTGAAACGTAATGAAGAGCCAGATGAGTTGTCACAATCTTGTCATGGGGACGGGCAACCATGACTGCAATGCCCATTGTATTATCAAGAAGCGATGCATGTACGCCACCATGCAGAATCCCTAATAGATTCAAATGGTGTTTGGCTATTCGAAGAGATACTATGACTTTTTTTTCATTAATTTCCTCCAATTCGCAACCCAGAAAACCCCAAAATGTATCCTTCGCCGCTGCTTCCAGCTTTTTGATATAATCGCTATAATCGAAAGGTTCTGTCTGCATGAATGCATTCCCCCTCAAACTATATATTTTTGGGCACTAATGAGCTTAGCGGCAATTCCCCGCTTCAATGGCGTAAGATTTAGCGGCTTAAAACGCACAAGCTTCTTCAGAATAGAAAGCTGGGTTTGCAGCATATCACCGTCACTTATCGATACCAAGGCTTGTTTGGCAATAAATTCGATTTCCGCAAAGCTTTCATGAATAAACACTTTAGTCATGTACATTTTATGCTCCGCCTTCTCTAATCCATGACGATCTATCGCTTTTTTGGTTCTTAAGAGTGTGGATTCCATCGCATAGATGGCAATAATCATATCCGCCAGCCTTCCCAGAAGCTCTTGTTCTGCTTCCAATGCAAGCTGATACTTCGTAACGGCTGATCCCCCTGCCATCAAGAATATTTTTTTGGCTGCCGAAATCATGGCTGCTTCCTGTGCGAGCGGTTGTTGCTCATCCATCACCGGGGGCATATAAGTAATCAATTCCTGTTGCAAATTTTGTGCCGTTTCTAGCAATGCTAATTCACCCTTCATCGCACGACGAAGCAGTGTTCCTGGAATCAGGAGTCGATTAATTTCATTAGTACCTTCAAAGATACGGTTAATTCTCGAATCCCGATAAATTCTTTCAATCTTATATTCCTGTGTATAGCCATAGCCGCCATGGATTTGCAAACCTTCATCAGCGACAAAATCCAAGCATTCGGTAGCGAACACTTTATTAATCGAGCATTCCAATGCGTATTCCTCAACCGCCTTTGCAACCTGACGACTGTAATCCTCAGCCTCTTTATCCAACCGATCCATGGCTAATTCAATCAATCCACCTGTACGATATACCATACTTTCAGCAGCATATATACGAACCGCCATCTCGGCTATTTTTTTCTGAATTAATGGGAATTCCACTATGGCTTTATTGAATTGCTTGCGCTGTTTCCCGTAACCGACTGCGAGCTCAATCGCCCATTTGGCCGAACCCACACAACCGGCTGCCAATTTGTATCGCCCAATATTCAAGATATTAAAGGCAATCACATGTCCCTTCCCGACTTCACCAAGAACATGCTCAATAGGTACTTTTACTTCTTCCAAGATCAGCGATCGTGTAGAGGATCCCTTAATTCCCATCTTCTTTTCTTCAGACCCTGTTGATATCCCGTCCAATGATCTTTCAACAATGAAGGCTGTAAATTGTTCTCCATCCACCTTCGCATAAACGATAAAGATATCGGCAAAAGCCGCATTTGTAATAAACTGTTTAGTTCCGTTCAACACATAATATTTACCGTCTTCCGTCAGCTTAGCTTTGGTCTTAGCGCTAAGTGCATCCGAGCCTGAAGATGGTTCTGTCAAGCAGTAGGCGGCCAGCTTCGCCCCGGTTGCCAGATCAGGCAAAAACCTCATCTTCTGATCTTCATTTCCGAATAAAACAATTGGTAGACTTCCAATGCCCACATGCGCCCCATGGGCCAAAGAAAAGGAACAGCTGCGAATCAGCTTTTCCGTTATTAGCGTTGCACTGATTTTGTCCAAATCCGTGCCCCCGTAAGCTTCGGGTACCTCTGCACCTAACAATCCCAATGCTCCTGCTTTTCTTAATAAACGAACTGTTAGTTCAAAATCTTGTTTCTCAATGCTTTCATCATGGGGCAGCACTTCTCTCTCAACAAAATCCTCGGTCAACTTAGCAATCATCAGCTGTTCTTCGCTAAAATCCTCCGGTGTAAATACGAACTGAGCCTCCATATCATCCAATAAGAAGCTACCACCTTTAACCACAGATTGCTCAACCATCGCCATCGCCCCTTTCCGGCATTTCGAATACTCCGGCTGCACCCATACCTCCGCCAACACACATACTCACCACACCAAAACGACTACCTCGTCTTCGTGCCTCATGCAATAAGCTTACGGTTAGCTTCGCGCCGGTACACCCCAGTGGATGCCCAAGAGCAATAGCCCCTCCATTGACATTGACTTTCCTGTAATCAAGCTCAAGATGTTCGATGACATATATACATTGGGAAGCAAAAGCTTCATTAATTTCATATAAATCCACTTGCTCCTTGGTAATTCCGGCGAGCTTCAACGCTTTGGGTATCGCAACCGCGGGTCCGATACCCATCACCTCGGGATCCACTCCGGCGACAGCAAAGGAGCGAAAAGTCGCGAGCGGTACCAGTCCCAGCTGCTTCGCTCTTTCGTCTGACATGATCACGACAGCTGCGGCTCCATCACTCATTTGCGAAGTATTACCGGCTGTCACCGTTCCAGACAGTTGGAAAGCTGGACGCAATACACTAAGCACCGCGATATTCGTATCAGAACGGACTCCCTCATCCGTATCAAACCAGAATTGACGCTTCATCAGATCGCCTTGTTCATTCATATAACAGTCCTCCACATGGATCGGAGTAATTTCCTCCTTAAACCTTCCTGCGGAGATCGCTTCCTTCGCTTTACGGTGGCTTTCTACTGCGTATAAGTCCTGCTTTTCGCGAGTAATCCCATATCTGCTTGCTACCTGTTCTGCTGTGCATCCCATGGACATATAAATCTCAGGTCTGTGTTCGACCAAATAAGGATTGGGTAAGGGACGATAGCCTGACATGGGAACGTGACTCATCGATTCTACTCCTCCGGCCACGATGACGTCGGCAGATCCGCACATAATTGTCCCCGCAGCAATCGCTATGGATTGTAAACCAGAGGAACAGAAACGATTGATCGTCATGCCTGGCACACTGTTCGGCAATCCTGCACGCAAGGCTGCAATTCTTCCTAAATTAAGTCCTTGTTCCCCTTCAGGCATTGCACATCCAAGAATGACATCATCTACATGCTCAGGATCCAAACGCGCTGTTCTGGAGATACTCTCACGGACAACCAGACCCCCAAGATCCTCAGGACGGAAGTTTCTTAATGAGCCCTTACCTGCTTTTCCAACCGCAGTTCTTACGGCCGAAACGATGACAGCCTTTCTCATGGTTATTCCACCCCTAATTTCGCAATGGCTTGCCTTTTAACAGCATATGCTGCATACGGGCCTGGCTTTTCGCTTCACCGCATAAGCTGAGAAATGCTTCCCTCTCCAAATCAAGCAAATATTGTTCCGTAACCCGAGTATTCGCAGGCACATGCCCCCCTGCCAATACATGTGCCAATTTCTTCGCGATCACCTCGTCAAAAGCAGTAATATGACCGCTGCATCTCAACTGATAAGCACCCAGCTTCATCACGGCCAAGCCAGGCTCACCGACAACTCTTACCTTTTTCGGCTCTGGTGGTTTATACCCGCCGGCTGAAAGAGCTAATACCGCCTGCTTGGCTTCGTATAGCTGATGGCTCTGGTTGATGGATATGCGATCCGACGATCTTAAATAACCTAATTGTATGGCTTCATGAGCGCTTGTCGAAACCTTCGCCATGCCGATCGTCTCGAATGCCCGGTTAACATAAGGCTGCAAATCAACCTTTCCGTCAAAATCGACAGGAAGTGTAAATCTTAAGAGCATCTCCTTCGTTCCGGCACCCGCCGGTATTAAGCCAACCCCCACTTCAACTAATCCCATATACGTTTCTGCCGCTGCCTGAACCTGTGCAGCCGGGAGACAAATCTCCACCCCACCGCCTAATGTCATACCGTAAGGAGCCGACACAATGGGCTTCTCTGAATATTTCATCGCCATAGACACACCTTGAAATTGCCGAATCATTTGATCGATTTCAAACCAATTTTCGTCCTGCGCTTCCATCAGAAGCATCATGAGGTTGGCCCCAACACAAAAGTTCTTTCCTTGATTACAAATGACAAGACCGCAATAGTTTCTATTCACTTCTTCTAGTGAAGCAGCAATCATCTGAAGAACACTGGGTCCTATAACATTGTTCATTTCATGAAGCTCTAAGCAAGCAACATCATCACCTAAGTAGACTAGGCTTGCCCCGCTTGCTTGCTTGATCGTCCGACCTTCTCCCTCCATCTGAATGTAGAATGTTTTTCCTTCCGTTTTTTTGTAAAAGGAGTTTTTTCCAGCTGCTAGTAATGCCTTGATCCATGCAGGAATTTCTGCTCCCTCAGCTTCCATTCTAGCGGTTGATCTCTCTAAACCTATGGCATCCCAAATTTCAAAAGGACCTAATTCCCAATTAAATCCCCATTTCATCGCTTCATCGATGGCGACCATATCATTAGCAATTTCAGGGATTTTAGCTGCAGCATACAACAGTAACTGTTTAAGCACAGACCAAACAAAGGAACCCCCGACATCCTCCGCATAGCATATAATATTCAACTTTTCTTTTAGGGTTTTGCCGTTCTTTGCCTTGTCGATACAAACAAATTTCGTCCTATTCTTGGGGACATATGCCTTTATATGAACATCATATTGTTCAATCTCTTTACCGGCTTGCGTATTTTTCACTTGGTAGAAGCCTTTGCCTGCCTTATCTCCAATGCAGCCTTCTTCAACCAAATACTGAAGCACATCCGGGAGCTGGAAAGCTTCCTTCTCGGCAGGATCATTCACACGTTCATATACATTCCTCACAACATGTAAGAAGGTGTCCAAGCCTACCAGATCCAATGTTCGAAACGTTGCGCTTTTCGGCCTGCCGATGACAGGACCTGTCAGTACATCCACATCGGATACGGAAAGTCCCTTTTTCTCCATCTCAGCCAATGTCACCAGCATGCCATAAGTTCCGATGCGGTTTGCGATAAAATTCGGACTGTCCTTAGCCAGGACAACACCTTTCCCCAATGTTCTTTCACAAAATCTATGCATATATTTAATGATCTCAGGCTTTGTATGCGCAGTCGGGATGATTTCCAGCAGCTTCATATAGCGAGGGGGGTTAAAGAAGTGTGTACCTAGAAAATGCTGCTGAAATACGGCTGAACGCCCTTCAACCATTCGATTAACAGAAATACCTGAAGTATTGCTGCTTACGATCGTCCCCGGTTTCCAATGCTGTTCAACCTTGGTCAATAAAGCTTGTTTTGCTTCAAGATTCTCAACAACGGCTTCAATAACCCAGTCCACATTGCTGATACGGTGAAGATCATCCTCTAAATTCCCCGTTTGAATACGGTCCAACACTTCTGCAGTATAGATCGGGCTCGGTTTTTGCTTGGTCAGTTTCTCCTTCGCTCGCATTGCGAGAGAATTTCGAGGCTGGGAATCATGTTCGCTCTCTGGAACCAAATCCAGTAATATCGTTTCAATGCCAACATTAGCCAGATGGGCAGCAATCGCTGCTCCCATGACTCCTGAACCCAGCACTGCCGCCCGACGAATTTTCTGTTCCATAAGCATTCTCTCCTCTCGACAAAATCCGGGTGGTGACTGGCACCTATTTCAACTCTCGGCGTAACACTTTGCCTATCATTGTCTTGGGCAAGTCTGATCTGAATTCATAGATATGGGGAACCTTATAAACGGCAAGCCTCTCACGACAATATTCATTAAGCTCTGATTCGGTCACCTCCGCGCCTTGTTTGAGGACAATAAACGCCTTCACGGTTTCCCCCCGGTAATCGTCAGGTACACCAATGACAGCCGCTTCTTGAATACACGGATGCTCGTAAAGCACCTCTTCAATATCCCTTGGATAAATATTAAAACCACCTGCGATAATAACGTCCTTCTTGCGATCCACAATAAAGAAATAACCTTCTTCATTCATCGTACCCATATCCCCTGTATACAGCCACCCGTCCTTTAACGTTGTCGCCGTCACCTCAGGTTGATTCCAATATCCCTTCATTACTTGGGGTCCCCTTATAATCAGCTCTCCGATTTGACCCAGCTCCACCTCCTCCTCTGTCGTGGAATCGATGACTTTACATTCCGTATCGGGATAAGGAATTCCAATGCTGCCCCTCACATTCTTACCCCAGATCGGATTCACATGAGTAACCGGGGAGGCCTCAGATAACCCATACCCTTCGACCAGCTTCCCGCCTGTTAACTGCTCAAACTTTTGTTTAACTTCTATCGGTAATGCAGCCGATCCGCTGACACAGCAATTAATTGATGAAATATTGTATTTGGTGACATCGGGATGATTGATAATGGCGATATACATCGTAGGCGCACCGGGGAAGATGGTTGGCTTCTGAGAATGGATGGCTTTAAGCAGCGTATCAATCTCAAATTTGGGGATTAGGATGAGCCTTCCAGCCATCGAGATACTGTAGTTCATACAAACCGTCATTCCATAGACATGAAAGAGAGGGACAACGGTAAGCAGACTTTCCTTTCCTTTCTCATTCTTATACATCCACGCTTGACATTGCAGGACATTCACAACCAAGTTGTAGTGCGTTAACATCACTCCTTTGGCTGTTCCTGTCGTTCCTCCGGTATATTGGAGCACAGCTACGTCCTCCAGTGGATCCAGCTTTACCGCCACAGGCTTAGAGGAGGCTTGCGATATCAACTCTTTCAGGGGAATGACAGGTTCCTTTTGATAATCAATGACAACGTAAGGTCCTTTCTTTTTTTGTACAATCGGATAAAGCCAGTTTTTGGGGAAGGGCAAATAATCTTTGATACTCGTTACGATTACTTGCTTCAGTGCAACTTGATCTCTTATTTTCTTAACTCGAGGATAAACTAAATCTAGGCATACAATGGTATGAGCTGCGGCGTCCGATAGGTGATGTAAAAGTTCTTTTTCTACATATAATGGATTGGTTTGAACGACGATCCCACCCATAAAAAGCACACCATAATAACAAATGACATACTGGGGTGTACTCGGCAGCATCAGGGCGACACGGTCACCTTTACTTACACCCAGATCGATCAAGGCATTGGCAAAACGGTATGCCTCAGCGATCAACACCTTGTATGTCATTCTTCTTCCAAAAAAATAAAGTGCTTCTTGATCCGGATATTCTTCAGCAGCTTGCTTTAGAAAATCAGTTACGGGTATAGACGGGTAATCCAGTTGAATCTTTACTTCTTTCTCGTAGAACTCATGCCACCGATGTTTGGTCATGATGAACCACCCACTTTCCTAAACTCCTCCGTTAACAAAGGTACCACCTCAAACAAATCACCGACAATACCGTAATCGGCTATCTGAAATATAGGAGCCTCGGGGTCTTTATTAATCGCTACGATCACCTTGGAATTAGACATGCCCGCTACATGCTGGATGGCTCCCGATATGCCGCAGGCAATATACAAATCAGGTGTAATCACCTTACCCGTCTGGCCAATTTGCAGCGAATAATCACAATAACCCGCGTCACATGCTCCCCGGGAAGCCCCAACAGCGCCTCCCAAAGCCTTAGCTAATTGTTCTAAAGGCTTAAAGCCATCGGCACTTTTGACCCCGCGCCCCCCGGCAACTACGATCTTTGCCTCAGAAAGATCCACTCCGCCTGACGTTTTGCAGACCAGCTCTTTTACAGTTGTACGCAGATCCTTCAGCTCTACCTTCAGCTCTATTTTCTCCGCTGTACGTGCAGTATCCGCTTCACCAAGCGCAATATTATTGGCACGAATCGTTGCAAATACAATTCCATCTATAACTCTCTTCTTCTGAAATGCTTTCCCCGCATAAATAGGTCTTGTAAATAGGATTTGGCCTTCTTCCATAACAACATCGGTACAGTCGCTAACTAGTCCGTATCCAAGGCGGGCGGCTGCTCGCGGAGCTAAATCTCTCCCCACCGCCGTGTGAGCCATGAAAACAACATCAGGCTTCACGGCTTCGAACAGTTGAATAAAAGCCTGTGTATATGCATCCGGTGTATAGCGCTCCAATTCACTCTGATCGACTACATATACTTGATCTGCCCCATAATGAGCCAACTGACTGACATACTGCTCTCCTTGGGATCCAAACACAGCTGCAATAACGGATCCCCCATTCGCGACTCGCCTTGCAGCGGCTAATACCTCGTACGATACGTTTCGCAGCTTACCTTCCCTTGCTTCCGCCAACACTAAAATTTTACTGCTCATGTCAGCCCCCCTTTATTCACCTCACTTCCTTAACAATGCGACTAACTCAATAACCTGCTTTTCCACTCCCCCTTCTAAAATACGACCCACTGGTTTTTTAGGCGCCGCAAATTGATCAATAATTTCCGTTTTTGCTCTTACTTCCTCAGCACTTAAACCCAGGTCATCCGCATTTAGACGTTCCAAAGGCTTTTTCTTCGCTTTCATAATACCCATCAGGGAAGGATAGCGCGGTTCATTGAGTCCTTGTTGTGCTGTAATGAGGATCGGTAAAGATGCATAGATGACTTCTACGTCTCCTTCCACATCACGTTCAGCTTTTAATTGATTTCCTTCGATATCAAGCTTCGTCACTGTTGAGATATGCGCTATACCCAGTTCCTCCGCTAAACGCGGTCCCCCTTGAACCGCCCCGCTGTCAACAGACATATATCCGGCTATAATGATGTCATAGGGTATTTGCCTTGCCACAGCAGCTAACACCTTAGAAATTGTGTATTCATCACCGAACAAGGTCTCGTCGTTAACAATAATCGCTTTGTCTGCACCCATAGCCAGAGCGGTGCGTAAAGCACTCTCTGCCCTCACAGGTCCAACAGTAACTACGGTAATTTCACCCCCAAATTGCTCACTCAGCTTCATCGCTTCTTCCACTGCATATTCATCATAGGGATTGATTATAAACTTAACACCTTCCTCGCAGATCTGACCCTCTTGAATCATTACCTTCTCTTCCGTATCAAAAGTCTGTTTTAAACAAACTAGTATATTCATAAGTTTTTCACCCTTATAAACGTAATGTGTTATATCCTATGGGTGAATGCTTGCACATCATTCCAACTTTTGACCCAGTAGATGGATTTGTTCGGCTATGACCTTGTAACCTTCTTCGTTAGGATGAATATGATCCGAAGAGAGAAACTCTACCTCCCGACCCAAAAAAGCATCATAGACATCGGTTACAAGAAGGCTCCTACCTTCAAAGCTGCGGATGTGCTTATTAAATTTTTTCACCCAAAACCCCGACAGCCTAATTTGCGGAAATGGATTGTAAATGTCAACGACCTGAATCATAAATTTATGAGGAGAATTATTTTTTGATTGATTTATAATGGAAATAATTTGCGTGAAATGCTCTAGAAATCGCTTACATGATAATCTTAAATATCTGATTTCCCCGTCATCCATAAACGGCTTTGCCGCTTTAAGTAGATCATTCCCCCCCACAGAAAGCGTAATAATATCAGCCTTGCTTACAAGAGCACAAATGTCGGCATCATCTATAAGCAGCTGTAGCAATTCACCACTCGTTATCCCATTTTCACCTAAATTAACCAGATAAACCTCTTTACCAAGACTCTCTTCCAGTAGCCTCTGATACTGATTTACAAATCCAAAGCCAGGGGGCGCACCCACACCAACCGTCAATGAGTCGCCTATCGCTAGATAATGAATCTTCTTTTCACTCATACATCCTCCCTCCAATCTCATTGCATAATATAGTTTATTCAATATACGAGCGTTACGATTCACTTCATATTCCTCTCTCAACAATTTATAAGTTTATTTTGCAGAATAAATACGCTTCGTCAAACTGACAACACATCTAGAGCGGAGACCGAATATACTGCTTATACTAAATTACACAAGATTGTACATTTCCGACGAAGGGATTACCCATATGGAAGTCATACTGAAGAAGATGTTTCAAGCATTGGGCAAAAGTCATGCTGCAAATCGATTAGCTAAAGAGTATGTTCTTCGCTTTGGCGCCGCCCGTTTTGTAGCCGGTGAAACGATTGAACAATCGATTGACGCTGTCCGTTTACTTAATAAGGATGGCAGAATGGCGACTTTGGATCATCTTGGGGAGTTCGTGTCAGCGAAGAAGAAGCTATGCAATCCGTGGATATGTGTATACAAAGCTTGGATGCCATAGCCAACTCAGGTGTTCAATCAAATCTTTCATTAAAGATGACTTCGCTCGGCTAGATATAAGCAGAGAACTTTGCATGCAGAATATGAAACGAATTCTCGATCGCGCACGTTCGTATGGTAATTTTGTGAGGATCGATATGGAGGATTACACACATTGCCAAATCACGCTGGATATCTATATAGAGAACTCCGAAAGCAATACGACAATGTTGGCATCGTGATTCAAGCTTATTTATTCAGAACCGCGCGAGATATCTTAGACCTGCACGCACTGAGCGCCAACTTGCGACTTGTTAAAGGCGCTTATAAAGAGTCCTCTCAAGTCGCTTTTCCGCAAAAAAGGGATGTAGATGAGAATTTCAAAGAAATGATAGGGATTCATCTAACCAATGGCCATTATACGGCTGTTGCCAGCCATGAGAGAAGTTGGCCTCCACATTAACAAGTTAGCTGCCGACATGGTTCCGGGTCAAATTTGGATCAAGCGTGTCGTTGCTGAAATGGGTGGCAAAGATGGCATTGTCGTTGATGAAACGGCGGACCTTGAAGTAGCAGCTTTAGCGATTGTAGCTTCCGCGTTCGGTTTCCAAGGACAGAAATGTTCCTCTGGGTCCAGAGCGATCGTAGTTGCGTATTATGCGAGAAGAGATTTTCGGACCTGTTCTGGCTATGGCAAAAGCGAATGATTGGCAGGAAGCGATTACCATGTACAACGATACTGAATTTGGATTGACAGGATCTTACTTCTCCACGGATGAGGAGCGCATCGCTGTGGCGTTGGACACATTACATTGCGGTAACTTGTATATCAACCGCAAGTGCACAGGCGCTTTAGTCGGTGTACATCCATTCGGCGGATTCAACATGTCGGGCACGGATTCCAAAGCGGGTGGCTATGATTACCTGTTGCATTTCACACAAGCAAAATTAACATCCCGCAAGAAATAATTTAATTTTTGGGAATTACCGTCCATCAAGATATACTATTCACCTTTCGGAGTTAGGACCTCTACTTCGGCTACGACACTTTAAAGGGTAAAGTTACCGAGTGGATTTGAGCCACTTAGATTGTGCGATTGTGAGGCACACGCAAAACCCGACCTCATGAGGTCGGGTTCTACATAGTCGCTATGTCTCCTTTATATAACTTTTTGAATTTTCTAAAAATAATTAAAAATATGAATAGTATATAATAAGGTTAGATCTTATGTACTTCATTCGAAAGGGAGGGTGCGATCTATGTCAAAACATCGAATATTCGTAACGGGTGGAAATGGATTTGTCGGATCCCATGTTGTTCGCCAGTTAATTGAGCACGATTATGAGGTTGTCTGTTTGTTAAGAGAAAGCAGCAGGACAGAACGGATTGACAATTTGCCCCTAATTCGCGTGTTCGGGGATGTGCGTAACCAAGAGTCGGTGGAACAGGGAATGAAAGGCTGTGAAGGTGTTATTCATCTCGCCAGTCTTTCCAAATGGAAGGATATTCAGTCCAATTTGATGCCAGAAATTGTTGTTGAAGGGTCCCGAAATGTATTGAATTCCGCCCAAAATTTAGGTGCCGTTCGAACAGTTTTTGTAAGTAGTTGTACAGCCGTTAATGGCACTGACGAGCCTTCCCTCCTTCATGAAGAAAGTCCATTTACTCTACCTAATACCAAAGCCTTTGCCTATGCACATGCAAAAAAACAAGTTGAGGAATATTGCTTCAAAATGAACAAAGAAGGTCTGCCCGTCATCATCGTGAATCCAACAGAAGTCTATGGACCCCATGACATTGATCGGGTCACTTCAGCTAATTTAATTGATTTTGCTGCAAGTAATCCTGTCTTGGTCTGCAGTGGAGGCACAGGTATTATTCATGTGGATGATGTTGCCACTGGTATTATAAGAGCTTATGAAAAGGGAATACCGGGTGAGAGGTATATTCTTAGTTCGGAAAACTTGACTATTCGAGAATTGGCCGAGATAACATTACAAATATTAGATCAGAAAAAATAGATTATAACCCTCCCCAATCCTTTAATACGCTTTCTGGCCACTGCAGGCAAGACGTTAAGAATCCCACTCCCCTTTGAGCCAGCTGTCATCCCTTATGCAGTGAAATATTGGTTTATGGATAATCAAAAATCGATTAGGAAATTAGGGATGTCTTATATCTCTGCCGAAGAAACCTTACAGCAAACCTTAAAATGGTTAGAACAAAAAAAATGGATTTAACCCCTAGGAATAATAATGCAATTATCTTCCTCCGTTCGACCCCAGGCGGAGACCGAAAAGCGTATCCCACTATAGTTGAGCCCTTATCCCAGTCACATGTGCGATACTAGGTAGAAACCAGCAAACAGTTTCTTTCGCGAAATTTTCCTCGTTTCCATTCTATAATGAATACAGAACAAACAAAAAAGAGACCTAACACGGTCTCTCTTCTGATAGTATTGGTGGAGGCGAATCGTGGCTGTGCAAATCCATAATTCGCCGCCAACCCCTGGTCCACGATTATAAGGTGGAATAGCTTCGTTGATCTGACTTTTACACTGCTTTTGTATTAACAGACCAAGATGGGTATACATTGGCGTCATTGAACGAACACCGTTCGAAAAGTTGTTTCCACCATTGATATCCCAAATCTTTGGTAATAATGAATATATCGTCAACTATGATGTTCCCCTCATTTCCTAGGGACTTTAATACGTGTTCCGCCCATTCGTTCAAAATTTGATCCAACCGATACTCGGCTATCAGCGCCCCTTCTGTCCTATCTTCAGCCAATTGGTTTCCTCCTTCCCTCAATCGATTCAGTTTCCAGTAGTTCGAGCTTTTCTGCAAGCTTACGGCGAGCCATTACCATTTTATAACGGATAGTGCCTGGAGGTTGATTAAGCGCATTTCCGATTTGAGAGCTGTTCATGCCACCAAGCACTTTCATTAGTAAAATGCTGCGAAGCTCCTCCGGCAGTTGATTGATCTGCGATTCAAGCTCGCGGAATTGCTCCCTTCCTGCAAGCAATCCCGAGATATCCCCAGTCGAGTAATCATTCCTGATCCGTAACTTTTCTTCGATATTCTTCTTGTTTGATGATCTCCTATAATAGTCCGTTAACCGATTGGAAGCAATGGAGAATATCCAATACAGTCGCTCTTTGTCTGGTATAAGTTCAACAACTTCAATTCGATTCCAGACCTTAAGAAATATGTCTTGCAGCAAATCCGCGGCCGTATCCTTGTTACCGGTTCGCCCAAACAGGTAGGAGAATACCTGTTTGGAGTGATCGACATATAACCCCCGAAACAATTCCTTTCTCATGGCACGTTTGGAAATGCGTCATCCCTTACAGAAATCTTGCCTAATTTCGTTACAGTAAGCATTTGAAGCAGCGGCAACAGTGCTTTGGGAGCCGATAATTCGCCTATAAGGACCACTTCACTTATTTTTTGTTTGATTAAAGAAATCTCGACATCGGATTCGATCTCACAATTTCCAACAATGATCATTGCCATCTTATCTTCAACAAGTTCAAAAAATTCTTTCGAGAATTTATCACTCCCCATAAATAAACGCGGGGTATCCGCATTATAATATGCAATTTGACCCGACATCCGTGATAAGGCGCTGGTGAGTGCTGCCTCGTTCTTTTTGTGGGCAATTAGCTGACCTGCAACTATGACTTCATTGTACCCGACCTTTTCGATCGGAGACGTAATGATGACTTGACCGACTATCACAAGAATCTCATCAGAACTACCTGAATTGTTTGCAAATACTTCTCCGCTTAACGTTAATTGTCCGCTAAGAATTTTAATTTTCGCTTGTGTATCGGGCAGCATGACAGTTGTTCCTATATTTCTCTGTGGAATGTGCAATAAGGCATCTGTTAAGGAATGAGGTGCTAAAATAACGCCGATATTTTGAATGAGGGAAATTCCGGATAAATCACTCGATTTCTTCCCGGATAAATCCAATACACCCATGTTTTCTAACGTAATGCCCGTTGTTGTAATTTCCAATTCAAACTCCTCCATTCGGTTGATTTAGTTTCAGTTAGTATAACGTTCTTTTTTCCAAAGTGTTGGAATGTCTTAAACATATGCTCGCGTTTACCTTAAAAAAAGATAGCCTATGTTTTTACTAATGGAGACCAGAATGAACATCATCGTCTATAAGGAGCATGCTGAGGCCTATTTGAATCCTTAAACCACGACCTCGTGCGGTTGTGGTTTTATATGGTGGAGGCAGAAGAGTTATTGATTAAGGACATAGACATAGTACATGATAAAAACTGGACAGGTTCTAATGAACCTGTCCAGTTTTTTATATTTTTACGAAATATTATTCAATCTGCTAATTGACTATAGTTAATTGAACATTCTTTATTCCGAAATGGGACAATGTCTTTGCTAATGCAAGTTTCATTTTATTCATCGTTGCCTTCTCGACCTCTTCTAGATCAATATGAATAACGACATCTCCTCTATGCCTATCAAAGTTTACACGTTCCAATTTAGAAGACAAGGGAAACGGGTTTTCATAACCATCTATTTTGGTATTTATGAGTAAATTAATTACTATTATTCGTGGGGCTTGCACAGATGTAACATTATTATAATGCATCTCCAGAGGTACTATATCTTTGTTCTTATAGAAATAAATCGTGTAAGTCTCAACAGTTTCTTGGTTACTTTCGAATTTCCTGCTCGAATCCAGTTTACTTTTGTTTACTTTTTCGATAGTATCAATTAATTCCTCTATCTCGACAAATCCTTCCACGCGATATCGTTCATTGTTCTGTTTATCCAAAATTAGTATCGTAGGATTTTTCTTGATTTTATAATGATTTGTGATGTCGGTCATGACTTCAACATAGATCGTCTCAAATTCAATGAAAGGAAATTTGTTTTTGATTTCACTCAACACAGTATCCATTGATCTTCCCATAGGGCATGCACTCAAAGTAAACAACACGATTTTTTGAACCCTACTCCCCATACAAACCCTCCTTTCTATTGATTATTCAATTTATTTTGGAAATTGCCTTTTCCATAATGTCATAATTTATCGCACCCTGAAAAACCTCTTGAATGATACCTTGCGAATCAATGATATAAGAGGTTGGGTAAGCAATTACTTGATACGTACTGGATACATCACCCTCTTCATCCATTACGATTGGAAAAGTCAGTCCAAAATCCTTAACAAAATCACTGACATTGTCTCGGTTTTTCTCCGTATTTGTTAAATTTACGGCTAGGACTACTACATCCTTCTCATTATCTTTATAAAATTTCTCCATATGTGGCATTTCAGCCCTGCATGGAGGACACCAAGTCGCCCAATAGTTCAAAATCACTTTTTTACCTACGAAATCAGAAAGCTTCACAGCCTCCCCATTTAAATTCAATAGTTCAAAATCAGGTGCTTTATTTCCTTTTTTTATCCCTATCTCTGATTCTTCCTTGGTTTGCTGCTGGTTGCTTGTTTCTGTTTGATTCTTTGTGTAATCATAAACACCCCAAACTGCTAAAATCAATACGGCTATGATTGCTATGCTATTTTTCTTCATAATGCACCCCTTTTTTTAATAAGAAAATGACGTGAATTGCGCCAACCAGGCGCTTATTTTTTGCAATTGCCCCATGAAAAGTAACAATCCCATTGCTACTAGAATCCAACCATTAATCATAGAGAGCATGGGTAACCATCGATTTATTTTCTTCAAAATACCCAATGAATAAGTGAGCATCACGGATATGGTTAGAAAAGGAATACCTAAACCTATGGAATAAATAAACAACAAGAGCATACCACTATACAAAGTCTCAGACGTTCCAGCGAGCAGTAAGATAGAGGATAAAGCCAACCCCACACAGGGAGTCCATCCGGAACCAAAGGCAAGTCCCAATAAAAAAGAACTCGCATTTCCTTTTTTTGTTGTTTCCGAGTTGAACAACTTCTTCTCAAACATAAGAAAGCGCAAAGATAGCACTCCTGCCATCTGCAGACCAAATATAATGATGAGGAGACCGCTTAATTTTTCTACAAGCTCCCTATTACCAGCAAAGAATTGACCGATGAAACTGGCTGATGCACCCATGGCCACAAACACCACACTGAATCCTAGAATAAAGCTAATAGATCGGATCATCAGTAATTTTTTCTCAACATTTATTTTGTTGTCTTGGACGAAGGACCCTGTCAAATGTGATACATAGGCTGGAATCAACGGAAATACACACGGGGAGAGAAAAGAGAGAACACCAGCTATAAGCGCTACGAGTATCGTTGGGTTATCCATCAAATCACCTCAACTTTTTTCTTCTCTAAAGCGTTTCCCACTAATAAAGCAATAATGAAAATTACGAAAAATATTATTTGTTCTTTGGAAAAGCTAAATATCAAGTAAATTCTTTCCTTCACAGCGAAGAAGATACCGATCATTCCCAAGCTAAACCAAATCACAAGCTGATTCAAAACAATTGGATTTCCTAACGCTTTCTTATTTTTGTATAGAATTATAAGAAGTCCGACCATAAGGGAAATATATAGGGAGTGAAAGAGAACATTCGGACTGTCCAGCGTTAAAAGCAGGAGATGATATGTACTGCTACCCACGATCCATCCGGTACTCATAATATCCAGATTCATCAATATCGAACTACCGTCTTTCCGAGAACGCATCCATAGAAATATTATCGAAATCACAATAGCCAACCATAACCCTTTTGTCCCACCGCTAAAAAAAAGAAGAGACGCTGGATATTGAATGACTGAAACCGGATCAAAAATAACCAAACTAAATTTCCATGTAAGAAAACCAATGAAGAGTGCAGTAATAAACTTTTCACTGATATTTCCCTCTACATTCGCCTTAGTCAAACGGTATTTCAATGCAAGGTAACCCATAAGAGTAGACATTATAAAAATGATTAATTGAAAATTCAACAAAAATGGTCCCAACTGTATTACATTCAAAAACCCACCCCATTTCTTTCTTATCATCAGCTTAATTTCCTGCTTCTATGATTTGAAGTGCTAATAAAGCTGTCTCTAACTCTAGAATGGTCTAGATCTATTGTAATACAAAGGATTTCAAACCATTCCGTCTCAAGAAATGCCAACGCCTCCTGAAAACATCTTACCACCCAATTGTTAAGAACCTTTAAAGATGAAATATACTCCAGTTGATTGAATGAATCAGAATGAGTTTATTCTCAGGGACTGTCATTTCAATTGGGTGTTGATCAAATGCCAGCAATGATCAAGAAATTACGGGAAGAAGAACGTATTGATCTGGTGGTTGTAGTGAGCCATATGGGACTGCCTCTCGATGTAAAATTAGCTTCTCTCATTAACGGAATAGACGTCATATTAAGCGGCCACAGTCATGATCGTATAACAAGACCTATTCTTGAGAATGGATGCATCATCATTCAATCCGGAGCCAGCAGTTCATTTCTCGGAAGACTTGATCTCACTGTGGAAGGGGGGCATATTACAGACTTTAAACATCAATTGATACCTTTATTTACCGATAAATATGAGGATGATCCGGAAGTGGCACAAATCGTAGAGGAAATTCTATATCCTTATCGTCAGAAATTGGATCTGGTGGTTGGGAAAATCTCTACTCCACTACACCGAATGACCTTGAATGAATCACCTATGGATCGACTGATCACGGACTCCTATCTTCACCACACGGATGCCGATATTGCCTTTTCACATGGGTGGCGTTACGGATCTTCCATTCTTCCTGGACCCGTTACTGTAAAGGAACTGTATCAAATCATTCCCGTATTCTGACCATTTAGAAATTAAATATTTAAAATCATAAATCATTTAGTGATTGGGATCGTAAACCAAAATGAATGCTCATTTAGGTTAGAAATTAATCCAATATCTCCGCGATGCTGCTGAACAATCTCCTTTGCAATGGCCAAACCCAACCCTGACCCCCCTGTATCACGATTTCGGGAAGGATCGATTCGGTAAAACCGTTCGAATATACGATTTGCTTTATCTGTTGGTATGGGTTGTCCCAAATTAGTAATAGTAACGCGGTATTGGTTTGTTATCGTATCACCTATAATCCGAATAACCCCACCACAATCATATTGAATCGCATTCTTCAATAAATTGGTCATCACCTGCCTCAATCCGATTTCATCACCTTGAATTGTTGCTGGTTCCAAATGGATTTCACATTGAATACTATTATTTTTAAGTTCTAGTTCAAAGCTCTGAATACTGGTTTGCATAACTTTCTCCATATCAATAAGTTGCAATCGAGGCTTATTCAGTCTCTTTGTTTCCCATACGGCAAGCTGGTGCAACTGATCAACAAGGGAGGTTAAATGAAGCGATTCTTCGTGTAAAGAATGATAAAGCTTTGAATCCCCTTGAATCACACCTGAGCCTAACGCTTCCAAGTATCCGTTAAGATTACTAAGCGGTGTTCGTAATTCATGTGAAATATCACTTAACATCTGTTTTCTATTCTCTTCCGTTTTCCTTAACGTTACTATCATTTGATTAAAATGACGGCTCAGTTGACCGGTTTCGTCATCAGAATTTACTTTGATCGGATCAGGATATTCCCCTTCTGTCATTGATCGGGTTGATTTCATTAAGTTTTGCAATGGAACGAGAATTTTCCGAATCAAAAAGTAATAGATAAATGCAGCTACAATAATTGCGACCAAACTGGCCCGTAACAAATAAAAATGCATCGTACTGTTAAAAAAATCTTGTTTTTCTTCATTTATAAATTCATATTGTCCCACCAGAAGACATGCAAAATCCTTCACAGAAACGCCTACCAACCAAATCACAATCCCAATCACCATTCCGTTAACGAACATTATTTTCCATATTATACTCTTTTCCCAAAAGAAAAACCTCTTAAAACGCGACAAATAGATACCCCATTCCTCTTACCGTTTCAATAAACTCAGGTGTTCCTTCCTCAATATTTTTCAGTTTTTCTCGAAGTTTACTGATATGAACATCAACCGTTCTTTCAATGACAAATTTCTCGTCATTCGGATATAATTCTTCGAGAATTTGCTCTCTTGTTACAATTTGATTTGGATGTTTCATTAAGTAATGCAGCAAACGAAATTCATGTTGGGTTAAAGAAATGAGTCTACCCTTGTATTTTGCTTCACCACGTATCGGTTTCACCGTTAATCCTTTATAACTAATTTTACTGCATCGATGGGCTGTACGCCTTAAAACCGTTTCTACTCTAACCACTAATTCTTGTGGGCTAAACGGTTTTGTCATATAATCATCCGCGCCAAGCTGAAGCCCTTTAATTCGTTCTTGTTCATCCACTTTAGCAGTAAGCATAATGATTGGAACATCACTCTTCACTTCTCCACGGATCCATTGACACAAGTCTTCTCCACTTTGTCCAGGTAGCATCAAATCCATGATAACAAAACAAGGATCATAGGTATCAAATATTTCCTGTCCTTCTATTCCATCTCTGGCCTCCCATACTTCAAATCCTGCTTTTTCCAGATATATTTTAATTAACTGTCGAATTTTCGTGTCATCTTCGACGATTAAGATTGTCTTTCCTTTCATTTCCATTACTGATCACATCCAATTTGTCCTAATTATTCTGCATTTTTCATAATTTCATCCATCATTTCATATATCATAGGACCAACCACTTTAAATTAATAGCCAAAACTTCAATTCCATCTATTTTGTGCTCCTGATAAAACTTCTGCATATCCGGCATTTCAGCTTTACATGGAGGACACCAGGAAGTCCACATATTTACTATTACTTTGGGGCGTGTATGATTTAAGTAGTAATGATGTAAAACCATTAAGTAAACCTCATTGTTACATCTCCCCTTTGAAATTTTACTTTTATCATACCTTTGAAATGTTAAGATACTTTAAAGTTCATAATGTGGATTTTCTGCTTATATTAGAATTACCCCCTTATTATTTAATAGATAAAGGGGCCGTTTCCATTTTATTGCGATTTCATTATCTGCAGTAGAGCTTCTTTTTCATGGGTGATCTCGTTAGATGTCCTTATTCCCAACCACCGAATCAAGGGTAGAGGTGGACACCAACCCATAATGGCATGTTGAAGTAAAAAGAAACCAGTAATCCCGGATAGAGCAAACCAACGCTTATCAACTAGATATCCCAAAATGGTATCGGTTACTACAAGAGAAGATGCAGAAGTTTCAAGTACCTTCTCTGTATCCCATTCCTTCTCCAATTCTTGTATCCTCTTCGCAATTTCATTGCGGCCCCCATTATATTATGAGAAAAAAAATGAACCCTTCGATCTAGCTTGTCTTACGTAAAATTATATTACAATAACTTGCGTCCTAATGGCTTTTGTCGATAGCGATAATTAATCGTCTTCATTTCCTTTTTCTTTTTCTTCTAGAATACATTGCTCCAAATTAACAGCCACTGTATAAGCCATTGTGCTTTGTCGGCGGCGCTACGTACAGCTGAGAGCTGTTCAACAACATCCTTGCAGTCTTTACCTTCTTCCATCATTTTCAGAACACCTCGAACTTGACCTTCTATTCGTTTTAACCGCAGAATGACATTGTCATCATACTCCATCATTCTCATTTCTTCCATTCGATACACGTGTGGGTATATTATGTCTGAATAATGCCTAAAGAACAATACACCCAACGCATCCCGGACATCGAGAATGAGAATTCACAGGAGTTATACCACTAAATAAACAGGTTCACTTTTGCGATAGAAGCATCCCCCAAATAAGCCGCAACTCCTGCATACTCCAAACCATCGATTAATCTCATCTTTACGAAGTGTATTCAATCCCCAGAATGTAAAGAAAATCGTTACATCATGATCAAATGCGGCTGCACCGTAGCAATAATGAATGCAGCGATTGCTTTATCCAAATCCCACTGAACAACACAATCGTTGTATTTTCCTTAGTTTCCAAATTTCTTCTCCCCCTATTTCCCAATAAGTGCTATTAAAGTTTTTTCACAATGAACTTATAAACACCATTTTCCTTCTCATGTTTAATTAGTTTGTGCTTGGTTTGTTTGACCCAAGCCTGAAAATCATTAATTGAGCCTTTATCCGTAGATTGAACCTCCATAATTTGTCCGATTTGCAATCCTTCACTATCGGCATCGGGCACGCTTTCCTTTGGTATCAACAATAATATCTGCTTGCATTGGTAAAATCCCCTCTTATTTCAGGACATTTCAAAAAAAATAGCCTTCATTGTAATTATTTTTACAGAATAGTACGATACAAAAACCCGACCTCACGAGGTCGGGTTTTACATAGTATTGGTGAAGGCGAGGGGATTTGAACCTACCCTGAAAGAAATGTCAGCGAAAGAACGAGATCATTTCTTTCAGACCAGCCTGTGCTGGAGGTGCCTGTCTGAGGATAATCTCCATAATTAACTATTGAGGCTTAAAAATGCCTCAGGACTTCATTTGCTGCTCGCTCACCAGATTGAATAGCTCCTTCCATGTAAAGCCTGTACTCTGTAGCGGTCTCTGTCCCTGCCCAATGTATAGGACCTACTGGTTCATACAAAGCAGAGCCATACTCAGTAAGAGAGCTTGGTGCAAAGTGACCTCCATATCCACCCAAGGACCATTCGTCTGCTGACCAATCTTTATCTATATAAGAAAGAGCATTTTGAGCATTGCTTCCAAACGCTTTCTCTAAACAGGTGCACACCATTTCTCTACGCTGCTCTGGATTGATCAGACCCAATCTTTTTGCATCATTACCGTTTACTAAGGCTATCATCACTCCTTCGGCTCGATCTGGTGGGGAACTATCCATTGTCGCCTTTACGGGTTCTTTATCGTAATATCCAATGCCATTGTATCCTACCTCACGCCAAAAAGGACGATCATAAGTAACAATACACTTGATGATGCGACCTTGCTGAAGTCTTTGGTTTAACAACTCTTTCTTATGAGGCAAATGCGGCGAGTATGTAATTTTTCCAGCAAGCACGGGGGGAATGGCAACGATTACTCGTTCTGATTCCCAAGTTCCTTGAGTTGTCGTTACCAGTGCTGATTTATTCTCATATTGTATCGATCTAACTGGTGACTGTAACTTTATTCGCTGACCTAATTTATTAGAAAGTTTGACTATTAGTGAATATGCACTTTCCTTAATCCACTCGTCTTCTGCTGCTAAAGTGTTTTCTATTGTCCCATTTGTTCGTAATCCCCAAAGGAAATCTAGAAGGGAAACTTCTGAAACCTCCTTACAAAGAGCTTCAGCAACTAAAACACGCCAATATTCTTTCCCCCATTTGGTATATACGTTTTTCTCAATAAACGATGCCACACTTTCCTCATCTATTTGCCGCCCATTCGCAGAATTCCAAGGAGCATTAGGGTCGAGTTTGCGAGACGCACTGGTCATTTTATGCATGAATTGTAACCTATCCATAAGGAACAGTGGGGATATTGGTGGTCGATTACCATGTCCAAACCTTACTTTATCGGCCAAAGTATATATGGACTTTCCTTGGTAAAACGTCTTTACTTTGGTCAGTCCTTCTTGCTCAATAAGCCGACTAATTCGCTTCATCGACGGACCGATCCATTGCGCCCCCAGATCGACAAGAGTCCCATGTTCATTTTCCACACTGAATACACGTCCTCCGACACGGTTTTGAGCTTCCAATACGACAACTTCAAGCCCCTCATCCACCAGTTTTAAGGCTGCAACGATCCCCGCAAACCCTGCACCAACAACAGCAACTTGTGTCTTATTACTTACTAACGACATCAACATACCCTCCATGTTAAATATCTTCACCATAAATCACGGTAATTATTACTGTTGACACTACAGTCATGCGGCGTCAAATCACTTACCTGTCGATTTATGGATACCTTGCCCTGTATGTGATAAAGTAAAAAAATAACTAATGGATACATAAAACAAAACCAGGGGGAAAAAATGCAGCAAGTGGACACAGTAATTTTGGGTGCTGGAATCAGTGGATTGATGGCTGCAGAAACACTGCGGAACTCAAATGGAGGATCTGTACTTTTAATAGACAAGGGACGAAGTCCCGGTGGACGATTGGCCACGCGACGAATAGAGCAAGGTAAATTTGATCATGGCGCTCAATTTATTACGGCACGAAGCAGCGTATTTAAAGCTGTTGTTCAGCGATGGTTGGATCTAGGCTGGGTATATCCCTGGTATTCAAACCCGCATCCGCGTATGCATCTGTAGATGGTATGAATCAGTTGGCTAAGCGGTTAGCTCATCCCCTAAAAGTGGAATATTCCACTCTGGTAGAAACTATATCCGCTGTTGAGCAAGGTTATATCGTCCAAACAAAGAATACTAATACCCATAAGAATCACTCCTACTTTGCCAAGTCCATATTAATGACCTGTCCGATTCCGCAGAGCCTTTCTATTCTTCATACCAGCCATTATGTAATCACAGCTCAAGATCGTATACTTTTAGAAAAAGTGAAATATACCCGTTGTATCGGCATACTCGCCTTATTAAGCGACCCTTCAATTCTGCCTGATGGTTACCTTAGTCAACCTGTTCCCGGCGTGATCTCTTGGATAGGGGACAATAAACAAAAAGGAATCTGTGAAAGCCCTTCTCTGACCCTACATCTGGATTCGGAATGGTCTAATACACATTATGATAAAAACGATGCGATGATTTGGGAGCTTATTCTACCTTATCTAACCAAGCTATTCGGTAATTCAATAGATCCTAATTTAACGCATCAAATTAAACGATGGCGGTTTGCACAAGCCTATGATTTAATCGAGGCACCTTACCTTGATATAGGTAAAAGTTACCCTCTAGTCATTTGCGGGGACGCCTTCAGTTCAATAAATACGGAAAAACGCTCCAAAGTGGAAAATGCTGCATTATCAGGAATGGCTGCTGCTGATTACTTGTTAGATATAAGAGGGCGATTATGTTAAAATTAAATCACTTATTCAGTATAATCCTACAATATAAGGCACTAAAAGGTGATAACGTGTATATTGATTATATTGTCGATTGCAGACAAAATTATGGTGGCTGCTCTTATAAAAACACAACTGATGAGATTACACTCCTTCCCAACCTATATGATTGTAAGACGGCTCTGCGATTTATGAAGAAGAATGACAGCACATTAAACAGACTGTCGATTAATTCGGATTTCCGAAAATTGGAGACAAAACGAATTAATCGACACTCTCATCCTACATCCGTTCACCTTGCCTTCTCCAACGGCAACGCCTCCATTTTCCTTCCCAGTAACTGATGAATCGTACTATTCTTATCCTTTACAAGGTCAGTAAATCGCCCCTTCTGGATGATCTCCCCTTGATCTAATACAATAACCTGATCTGCGCTGCGAATTGTAGATAATCGGTGTGCGATGATAATCATCGTTATACTACCCCTTAACCGATCGAGTGTTTCCTTCACCTTCAATTCCGTTTCCGTATCCAAAGCACTCGTTGCTTCATCTAAGATTAGAATAGCTGGCTTACGCACTAAGGCTCTTGCTAGCACGATTCGCTGTCTCTCCCCACCTGAGATTCTAATCCCACGATCACCAATAAGCGTATCCAGACCATCTGGTAGTTTCTTCACAAATTCTAATGCGGATGCCATCGCTAAAGCTTCCCATAGCTGTTCCTCGGTTGCTGTAGGTTCTATCAGTAGTAGATTATCTCTTAAGCTGGCATTGAATAAGAACGGATCCTGAGGGACATAACCAATGGAACGCCTTAATGAGACCAGATTTTCATGACTAAGCGCTACCCCGTCTATGAATACCTTCCCTTGCTGCGCCTGATTTAGTCCCATTAGAATATCAACTAGCGTACTCTTCCCTGCCCCGGATGGTCCTACAATGGCGGTCATATCGTTCGCAGGAATATGTAAATTAACATCCTTTAAAGCGTAGACATCTTCATTCAGATTATATTGAAAATAAATACTTTGGCAGCTAAGACCTTCCTTTAGATGGAACGCCTTAGCATGATAATAATATTCATCCTTTAACTCCTGTGCATGTATAGTCTGATCTTGCAATTCGAGCAAAGCTTCAAAGGATGGAATAATCGATGCCAAATTCTCTAAGCTCGACTGTATACGAGTAACAATGGGCCATAGTCTAGAAAAAATGACAACAACTAATATTAATTGTGCGCGTTGTGATTGAAACATTTCAATTAGAAAAAATACAAATACTGCCAATAACACTGCGGATACAACTCTATAAATGAATTGTGAGTTTGATCTCAATTTAACAAATTCTATGGTGTTATGCTCGACCTTCTTACATAATGCATAAAGCCATTCCACATGGGTTACCTCTAACGTGTTTCCTTTAATATCCTTGATACCATTAAGATGATCCGTAATACCGGCTATGTAAATTCTTGATAATTCTAATTGCTCTATACCGAATTGCTTGGATTTCGTTACAAAATAACGGGAAAAAAGCAGCAGCAGGATGCCCAAAAATAAAATAAAAACTGTCATCTTTGGTGATAGCCAGAATGCAATCATAATATGAATAACAGCAAAAACAAGAGAGGATAAAAATTCAAGGGACAGGCTTAATCCTTTTTTGACATTCCCAATTTCGGTCGTCATGATTTTGACAATATCTGAATTTCTATGCTCAAGGAAGAATTTCCAATTGGCCTGTATAAGATTTTTATAGGTTTCCTGTCTGAGCTGACGAACGAAGCCCTCTTGGATTTTCTTGTTCAGAATCGTCTGATGACGACTAAACCACGCCTGTACAATAATAATCACGACAAAAAGAGATAGAATGACAGATAAGCTTTGTGTCTTTGGTATCGCTTGAAAATAATCAATTAGCCATGACAGTACAAAAATTTCCTTTGAACCTATGTCCAATATGCCAGATATGCTTAGTAAGGGTATAATCAATACAATTCCAACTGATTCCAGAAGACCAATAAAAATCATGCCAATAAAATTAAAGATTAATACATTACCTGAAAAATAATAAATTTTTCTAATAAAATAAAATATAGGCTTCATACAATTTCAATTAACTTTTCTTCATGCAGCTGATTCAAAAAAGAAATAACCTTCGTCTCACACTGAGATTCCTCAACATCAAACTCAGACACTAATCTGTGGATCAATTCACGAACCGATATTTGATTTTCTATATGCAACCATATATCACCACCGATATCACCTAAATTATAGTACTTACCGTTCTGAACGCTTAACATGGCCATCTCACCATCAACGTCGCATACGATATTCCCTTCTATTTGCGCTACCTTATGATCCAATAGAATATTGCCTTCCATCCTCATTCTCCTTATCTATCGTTTGTATAATTAAAGAAACCATTTCGGGGGCTGCAAAATAGGTCGTTGGTCTTCTGATCTTAAACACTTCAATTCTGCTGAGAATGCTTGCTACTGTCTTGAAATGCCAATCCAATAAACCAAGTGGAGGAATGATGGCACGATGAAACGTATGATCTATTAAAGTCTTTAGTTGCTCCATTCTCTGCATCGGATAAATGCCGATATCTGCAGTATTCTCAGTTTTCACAATTTCGAATACACCAGCTAAAGGCACGGGTCTGTCAGAAAATTGAGAAACAGGTAATACATATTTCGTTCTCTTCTCAGAGCTATTCTCATCCTTCTTTATGTCCTTTTCATAGATGACAGGATACCCGCTGCTTTCTATTCCAAACTGGCTGAGACTTTCCTCCCATAGCTTCTGTTCCGGAAACGCTGGCATGACCATAGACTGATGACTCTCAGTACAGAGAGAAACTGGTATAACATCATCTGTTAGAAAGTAGTATCCTTTATCAAGCAGCGCTTTAGTAAGCGTTGATTTACCTGCACCAGAATGACCTACGATTGCATAAGCCTTTCCATTCATAACAACTGCGCTACCATGTAAGGGGATGACTTTCCGCTGTAATAATAAGATGGACATACAATAGCCATTCAAGTATAGACAGATCTTCTCTAGACTTGCGCCCTCTAGAGGTGAAACAATGATTTTCTTGCCGCCCTTAATTAAATATATAGCTGAGTTTGGAAGTTGGAACATAACAAAGTCATCCTTGATGACGTAAACATTACTATTGGTAGCTAATTCAGACCACAACGATGAAAGATCGCCGATCTCTATCTCAACATCCACAATGCTCTCATCTGCTATCGTAATTTGTACTGTGGGTAGCGGAATTTCACTTGAGATATGAAGCCCGAATGCACTGTAGCCAATTCTATTAATGACATCGTTCATATTGTTCCCTCCCCTGGCAAAAGATTAATAATAGACCCTATTCCCAGCAAAACGGAATGAGGGCCAATTATTATAACGCTAGAAGCAAATTAACTACCGAATCCTGGATTACTCGAATCCGAACCAGAGTCTGAGAGCGGAACCGCAGTCATAGTCATTTTAATATTAAGTACTTCTAACTGAGGATCATTCCATACCTTTTTTTTCTCCAAAGTATTACACCTCCATAATATGATTATAATTGCCGTTATAAGGAACAAATTAAGTTCAATAACCTTAATATTGTTCTTTATTAAGAACATTTATTCAGTAAATATACCTTTTAATTACTGAATTGTCAATTAAAGATTTAATGCTATAGTACCATTGACTCAAGTTCAAACAATCCCATTGGAAGCTACTCCAATAAGCGATTCCGCTACTATGCTCTAGCTAGCACATAAAAAGAGAACAGCATCACGGCTCAGTGCAGAAGTATGTTCAAGAATTAATCGTACTATTCCGCGGAATGAAGTTTGTCGCTTGCTAAGCGATACGAATCCGGGTGTTACAATCCTTTAAACTGGAATTTTACGGAATCACGACAGATCAGAAAGGGAAGCCTATTCTCTAGTTCTTCATTCCCTACTTTATCATGAGCGGGCATGAAGTCCGTTCCGAATATTTCATCTTGGATCAAATCAACATTCATAAACAACGTATACAGAACAAACAAAAAAGAGACCTAACACGGTCTCTGTTCTGATAGTATTGGTGGAGGCGAGGCTACACTGCTGAAAACCCTGTCAGTTTCCATCAGCTACAAGTTTGACAAGAGCGTTATTTAAAATATCAACTAAGCGTTTCCATGAATCCTTTCTTTGTCTTCTAATCTCTTACAAAACATCATGGGGTCTTGACTGTAGTCTTATACAATAGTTTTCAACTTTGCCTTATATCGTTAATAATCTTTGATAATTCTTCGATTGAAAAGGGTTTTTTGGCAACACCTTTAAATCCATATGCCCTAAAATTAGATATGATGGGATCTTTAGAGTATCCACTGGAAACAATAGCTTTAACCTCAGGATCCTGTGAAAGCAGTTCTTTTATAGTACTTTCACCCCCTTTACCTCCCTTGATCGTCATATCTAAAATCACTAGATCGAATGGCTGATCTGATTGTTTCGCTCTTATGTAACTATCGACGGCATCATTACCATCTTTGGCGAAATGTGGCTCATACCCCATGAAAGTTAGCATATGGCCCACCACCTCCCGAATTGCTTCTTCATCATCCATTACAAGAATCTTCCCTACTCCATATATAATCTTATCATTTTTAAATATGAATTTATTGTACCGGGAGGATGCTGGAATCTTGAAGCTTAAGGTTGTTCCCCTCCCTACTTCAGATTCGGCATTGATGAACCCTTCATGGTTCTTAATTATAGTATATGCACCTGCAAGCCCGAGTCCGTTTCCATTCTCCTTCGTGGTAAAAAAGGGATCGAAAATTTTCCGTAAGGATTTCTCTGGTATACCAGGTCCATTATCAGTTATTGAAATATTCACATACTCCCCAGTGGCTAAATGAACATTGTTATCCTTATTTGAATCCAACTTCATATTTTCCGCCTTGACATGGATGCTTCCACCTTCTGATAGTGCCTGAACCGAATTAATGATGATGTTATACAAAACCTGAGTAATCTGTCCTTTATCAATTTCAACCATGAATAAACCTTCTGGGATTGAAAAATGACAGCTAACATTAGAACCACTTAGAACAAAGTTAGCGCTTTCAATAATCAATTGATCGATAGCTACCCATTCCTTAACGGGTTTCCCGCCCTTCGCAAAAACTAGTAATTGAAAGGCTAATTTCTTAGTTTGAAGGGTTGCCTCCTTTGTGTGTTCTAAATATTTATACAGTTTTTCCGGATCATTTTTATTCGACATGGCCATAGAGATATTACCCAGCAAGACAGTCAGATAATTATTGAAATCATGCGCAATTCCACCTGCAAGAATACTAATAGATTGGAGCTTTTCTGCTTTGAATAATTCTACTTCATTCCTTTTACGTCGTGTAACATTATAAGCAGTAATATGTACTGCAGGTTCTCCCTGATAAGTAAATGGGGCTAAAAAGAGTTCTACATCTATGATGGTTCCTTGCACTTGAACGATTCTAGCGGGGAATGATTTAAGAGGTACTTCTTCAGACAGGACTTGATTAAATTGATCAGTGTATGATTTTTTATCTTCTGGATGTAAAAAGGCAATGAAGGATTGGTTTTTAAAAACCTGCTTATTTACAGAATTGACTAAGTTCATGGCTTCCGAGTTTGAAAATATGACTCCTGTTACATTCTGACAAATTATAGCAACTGGCAGTATCTCAATAATTTGTTGAAATTGCTCTTCACTTTTTAGAGCTTTATAACTGGCCTCTTCTAATTCAATGGTTCGTTCCTTAACTCTCTTCTCTAATTCAAAGTGATTATTATGAAGCAGTTCCTCGGACTTCTTTCGTTCTGTAATATCCATAAAGACAGCACGGTATTCGTTAGTCTTTAATTCACTGTCGTATACTATTGTCATTTCTAACTGTGACCAAAACCAAGAACCATCTTTTTGCAACATTCTCAATTCACAAGTCTCTTTTTTCTCAACTTTTCTGTGGTGAAGATAAAAGATATCCTGATCTTCACTGACTATGAAACGTGTCAGAGGTTGGTTTATCAAATCGCTCTTTTCTAGTCCGAGTAGACTTGCACCCTTAAGATTGATCTCTTGAATCCGGTAATCTTCACCAAGTGTTACATATCCGAAGGGTGCTGAATTGTACAAATCGAAAAACCGTGCGCGAGATTTCTCCTGCTCTAATTGAGCATGCTGAAGCTCCTCATTTTGCATTTCCAACTCGATGTGATAAACCCTTAATTCATGGATAAGCTTCTGTGTATTATCCACTGAAAGTGGCAGATCTACTAAATTACCAGGAAAATCAAGTGCATTTCCATTCACATTTTTTGCTGCTCGTTTACGCAGTTCTGTAAATTTATTGGGATTGTTTCGAATTTTTTCCATTCATCCATCACTCTTTTCTTCATGATAATATAGCTATCACCCTTAGAATTTTCGTTCGATGGTTACGATGGCATATGGCTCTCTCGTCTCATTAACTAGCAACGATGCAGTCAACCAGATATCTACAATCATACCGTTTCTACAAATGCGTTGAGTTTGGAATGGTTTAATTTTATCACTTAATTTATTCGTTTCCAAGATTTCGGTTATACTCCCATTAGGATCAATATCTTTAACGTTCATCCTCAGCGCCTGTGCCTCACTCCACCCATACATTATTTCAGCACCGGGATTCCAAGTTAGAATTTGTCCATTTAAGTCGATCATAGTGATTGCATCCGTGGAATCACGAACGATGGTTGCCAAACGTTCCATGGCTACTTCTGTCTGCTTTTGCTCTGTAATATCAATTAATGTAATTACTGTACCTTCTATAATATTGTCAACTGTACGATAAGGAAGGATACGAAGTAAATACCACATCTCATCTTTGGTCTGAACTTCTGTCACTTTGGGTACCAGAGTATCCAAAACTGCATTAATGTCCTCGTCTAAATGATTATAAGTTTTTAGATTGGTTGCGATGTGACTTATCGTTCGACCAATATCATTTCGGATTAAATTAATGACCTTCGTGGCTACAGAAGTAAACCGTTTGATCCGAAGTTTATCATCCAAAAATATGGTGCCCACACCGGTACCCGTAAGCATGTTGTTTATATCATTATTCGCCTGTGATAATTCTTCTAGGTTCTTCGTCTGCTCCACATTAACCATTAATAATTCCTCGTTGACCGACTGAAGTTCTTCTTTAGAGGTTTCCAATTCTTCATTTGTAGATTGAAGCTCCTCATTGGTAGATTGGAGTTCTTCATTGGATGTCTCCAACTCCTCAATGGTGGTTTGGAGATATTCCTCCTTCTTCACCAACTCCCGTTCCATTGCCATGTAGCGTTCGTCTTTTATATTGATGATTTCATTCGTGGCCGCTGCTTCTTGCATTAGAGACTCTGTTCCTAGAGGCATGATATCCTCAAAAACAACCATCATCATACCTGAAACATAAGCACTATCTTGAATGGGGCTAACTGAAAGATTAAAAAAGCTGTTATGGTTGTTTTCCACAAGCTTCAAGCCCTTGTAATGCATCGGTTCTTTGGTCACGGCGACTTTGCTTATAGCGTGGTTTAATTCTAATCTCAAACCCTCACGCGCCATCAAAACAATATTCATTTTCGCCTCCCCAGGCTGTAACTCCAGGAATTTACCGGTACGACCATGAATATAAATAATTTCACCGCGTTTATTAATTACCACGCAGGCAGGCGCATAATTTTGCAATAAAGTTTGTTCTACAAGCTCCCCGATACCTTTTGCTTCTTTACGCCCCGTATTTTCAGCTTTTGAATACACTTCACTTTTTGTAATGGATGGACTTTTATTTTGCAATGCAATGCGATAGGGTACAGCCCCTTTACTTTGGTAAATTCTATGTTTTTTGTCAATTGAAGTAAAGATATCCTCAAACTGCCCGATCGTCTCAGAACTGCCGAGAAACAGAAAGCTTTCATAATTGAGAGCATAATGAAAGAGATGTAACACCTTTTTCTGAAGCTCCACACCAAAATAGATTAACAAATTGCGACAGCTAATCAAATCCATCCTAGAAAATGGAGGATCTATAATTAAATTTTGCTCAGCAAAAACCAGCATTTCCCGAATACTTTTCGAAATTTGAAAATTATTACCGTCCAAGGTTCTATTGAAATAACGCGATAAACGTTCTTTAGAAGTATTGACAGCAATATTAGCGGGAAATATCCCGTTTCGAGCCTTCTCTATAGCCAAACTATCAATGTCAGTAGCAAAAATCTGAATATTATAGCTTTGTTTCGTCTTTTCAAGATATTCCTGAATTAGAATTGCAATGGAATAAGCTTCCTCTCCAGTAGAACATCCGGGCACCCATACTCGTAAAGGCTCCCCAGATTTTTTTTCCTTAAAAAGCCTTGGGATGATCTTGCTTTCTAGAACTTCAAAGGCTTCCGTATCCCGAAAAAAGTGGGTAACGCCGATTAAGAATTCCTGAAAAAGAGCCTCAACTTCAAGTGGATTTTGTTCCAAATAGTGAATATAATGATCCATATTCTCAATTTGATTTACAGCCAATCTCCGTTCAATACGACGACAAATCGTATTCTGCTTATAATCAGAAAAATTATGTCCCGTTTTTGCATACAGAATGTCTAAAATTCTTTGTAAAGAATTATTATTCTTTGAAGCAGTATCTTCATTTGAATTAAATTGCTTTAATTTATGTTGGATGTAAGAGATTAGCTGTGCTGGCATCGCCTCAGGCGGTATCACGTAATCCACCATGCCCGTCGAAATAGCGCTTCTTGGCATGCTATCGTGCTCGGCAGATTCGGAGTCTTGAGCCATAGCCATGCCGCCTTCACTCTTGATTGCCTTAATCCCTAACATACCATCGGTACCCGACCCGGAGAGCAAGATACCAATTGCTTGTTCTTGCTGGTCTATGGCTAAAGAGCGAAAAAAACTATCAATTGGAAGATTAGGCATTTCAGTGGCCCAATCTTTCAAAAATAACTTGCCATTTATAATCGTCATTTCTTTGTTAGGTGGCATAATATAAATACTATTACGCTCTATGGTTATTCCTTCAATCACATCAAAAACCTTCATTATTGTATACTTCTTAATGAGTTCACTAAGAATGCTTTCATGATTAGGTGACATATGCTGCACCAAGACAAAAGCCATTTCGCTATCTATTGACATTTCAGTAAAGAATGCCTCGAATGCTGGCAACCCTCCAGCTGATGCCCCCAATCCGACGATGGGAAATTCAGATCCGTTAAACATCTTGGTTCCTCCATTCCCTAAATCTATAATCTAATTATAGCATATTCATTTACTAGAACAATTTGATAGTTTGCACAACAGAACTTTTTTTTCCAATATTTTCAATGATAGTAATATGTGTAAGTGTTCTCGACACTAATCTTAATACCTCGACAAAGATATGGACCTAAACGTATAAGTAATTCCATTCGTGCATCTTGCTGCTATGATCATCAATAATGGCAATAAGATATACTTTCTTTCGTTTCTCAGAGTCACTCGGATCTGGAATGTAGCCAGCATTCACCGCCTTGGTCATCTTTTTACAATACAATGGTTCATATTTGTATAGAATCAAAAGTCTTTCACAAACAATTTAGCCACCATTGCAAGAATGCTACAGAAGAATAGCATGCAAAAACCCGACCTCACGAGGTCGGGTTCTACATAGTGTTGGTGGAGGCGAGGGGATTTGAACCCCTGTCCGAGAATAACGCCACATAAGCATCTACGGGTGTAGTTACAGCTTTGATGTCACCCGAGAGTCGTCCTGTAACCGACTACTCGTTAGGTCAGCCTGATTATCTTCCTCTAACCGACCCCAGGCGGAGACCGATCAGCGTATCCCACTATAGTTGAGCCCTTATCCCAGTCACATGGGCGATGCTAGGTAAGAGCACGCCAACAGTTTCTTAGGCTGCTAAAGCGTAGTTGTTTTGTGATTTGCCATTTAATAGGCTTTAGCGTTGATGAAGCGGACGCTCCCCACTACCCGCAACTCATGCTCGTACTACCCCCGTCGAATCCATAACGCCCCCATGATTGGCAGTGAATTAGCAATCAACACATGCCAAGAATGAAGCAATGGACTAGCTCAGGTATGAGCAAGAACTGTTCTTACATTTATAAGTATATCACAATCCAAGACACTTCGCCCCGAATAATGATGGAAAACCAATCGGAATATTCGCTTTTCTATTGAGCAATTACTGAGCTACTACTGAGCAACCTTCTGTTTCTCACGCAGAACACGACGAATATCACGTTCTGCATCTCGCTTCGCATCTGTTGCACGCTTGTCGTATTGCTTCTTCCCCTTGCCGACACCGAGCAATAGCTTAGCAAAACCATTACGGATGTAAACCTTTAATGGTACTAATGTAAATCCTTCGCGCTTGATCGTGCCGAGTAAGGTGTGAATTTGCGCTTTCTTCATCAGCAGCTTACGCGTCTGAGTCGGATCACTCGGATTATTACGATTTCCATTCTCGAATGGACTAATATGCATATTGTGGATGAACGCTTCACCATTACGTATGGTCGCAAAAGCATCACCGATGTTCACTTTACTCAGACGCACTGACTTAATCTCTGTACCTGTAAGCACAATGCCCGCTTCGTAAGTTTCCTCAATGAAATAATCATGGGAAGCTTTACGATTCTGTGCAAGTGCGCCGCTATCATTTTTCCGCTTCGCCATGGTATTCCTCACCCCACTTACTAGCTATCCTGAGTACCAATTGTAACAACTTCATTACGTGAAATCAAGATAACAATTGATTATAATAAACTTCCGCTTCAATCAAACTTATTATGGTTTTTTCTTGAAAAACCGTTTCTTTTTTTTCTTCACCATAGCACCGGGTCCGACTGGATCGGCAGCCTTTGAATTCGTGTTAGCAGTTCCATCGCCTGTGCTTTTAGTCTTCACTTTCCCACCAGTAGCACCGGACTTCGACTTACCCGCGAACGGACTTCCAGCTTTACCACCTTTGCCACTTCGACTCGCTGATCTACCTTTTTTGGCATCGGCCGCTTTCATGTAGCTCTCTCCACGATTCCTACCGTTGAAGCCACCGAATGAGCCAGCTGATTTATCTCTTGGCTTCATATCGACCATCTCAAAATCAATCGTGTGATCATCCATATTCACTCGAGCAACACGAACCTTCACTTCATCGCCAAGACGGAAAACCTTCGAGGTACGTTCACCGATTAAGGCATGCTGAATCTCGTGGTGATTGTAGTAGTCGTCGGTTAAATCACTTAGTCGGATAAGACCTTCAACCGTATTCGTCAATTCCACGAACATCCCGAAGCTCGTTACACTACTAATGATACCTTCGAATTCCTCGCCAATTTTATCGAGCATAAACTCGGCTTTCTTAAGATTATCCGTATCTCGTTCTGCCTCAACAGCAGTACGTTCACGCTCGGACGATTGTTTAGCAATATCAACCATTCGTTCTGATAAGTAAGCATGACGTTTGTCCGACAAGTTACCGCTCAACAATATCTCACGGATTACACGATGGATGACAAGATCCGGATATCTACGTATCGGCGAGGTAAAGTGTGAATAGAACTCAGCAGCTAAGCCAAAATGGCCCGTGCTCTCTGCATCATACTTCGCTTGTTTCATCGATCTTAACATCACCGTACTAATAACCGTTTCTTCCTTAGTACCCTTAATTTCATCCAATAGCTTCTGCAGGGTTTGTGGATGCACCTTTGTACCCTTAATGCCTTTAATCATATATCCGAAATTGCCAGCAAACTCAACAAACCGCATCAGCTTCTCGCTATCTGGGTCCTCGTGAATCCGATAGAGGAAGGGCACCTTCATCTTATTGAAGTGCTCTGCTACGGTTTCGTTCGCGACAAGCATGAATTCCTCGATGAGCATCTCTGCCACTGAGCGATCCCTCTTCACTATGTCGTAGGGCTTGCCGTTCTCATCGACGAGAATTTTGGCTTCGGGGAAATCAAAGTCGATGGCACCACGGCTCATTCGACCCTGTCTTAGTCGTTGACGCAGCACATCCATCAGCTCGAAGTCAGCAACTAAATCCTGATAACGCTCCATTAATTCCGGATCACGATCAATGAGTATCTTACGAACATTCGTATAGGTCATACGCTCTACAGTACGAATGACACTGCTATATATGTCATGGTTAACGACCTTGGCTCGTTCATCAATTTCCATCTCACAGGTTAATGCCAGTCGATCTACCTGAGGATTTAAGCTACATATACCATTCGATAGCCGATGGGGTAGCATAGGAATTACACGGTCAACCAGATACACACTACAACCACGGTTGTAAGCTTCCTCATCTAGTCTCGATTTCTCACGAACATAATATCCTACATCCGCAATGGAGACCCGCAGAATAATATTCCCATTATCGAGCTGCTCAACCTGAACAGCATCATCCAAATCTTTGGCATCCTCACCATCAATAGTAACGGTTCGTGTATTCCGCAGATCCCGGCGACCCTTAAGCTCGTCCTCTTGAATCGAATCCGGCACCCCATTCGCTTCTTCGTTGACCTCATCAGGAAAGCTCTCCGGCAGTTGATGCTTGCGAATAATCGAGAGGATGTCCACCCCAGGATCGTCCTTATGCCCCAAGATCTCTATAATTTCACCCTCTGCAGCTGCTCGTACATCCTCTGGGTAATGAACAATCTGAACGACTACCTTCTGTCCATTCACAGCACCCATCAACGATTTGGCAGGCACGAAGATGTCCTTACTGATTCTCTTATCATCCGCATGAACAAAAGAGAAATTCTCCGTACTCTCTAGAGTACCAACAATTCGGCTGTTCGCCCTAGTAATAATACGAACGACTTCACCCTCTTGCTTGCCATTGTTACTCTTACCGGTTACACGTACGAAGAGCTTGTCATTATTCATAGCTCCATGCAAGTCATTCGCGTGGATATAAATATCCACCTGCTCCTTATCTTCAGGAATAAGGAAACCAAAACCCTTCGCATGAGCCTGCAGACGACCACGGATTAAATTCATCCGCTCTGGCACGCCATAACGGTCATTGCGGTTGCGATAGATCGATCCTTCTTGCTCTAACTCAATAAGCACCTTTAGTAACAGTTTATTCTCCTGCTTATCGGTGATATGTAGCTGTTCACCTAGCTCCTGATACGTCATCGGTTTATATGCGGTTTCTCTCATGAAATCGAGTATCTCTATTTCTGTGCGCATTTGAACCACCTCATTAATCTCATATTTGAACCCTTTGGAATATTGACACATTATTAGTATATACAAAAAACAGCAGGAACAATAACTCCTGCTGTTAATCTCTTGTAAATAGTTTCAATTATTCAGTAACAATGTAAGAAACGATTAGAGATAGGATGATGAACGAAGCAGCTAAACCCATTGTAAGTCGGGACAAGAACAGTTCAAGTCCACGAGCCTTAGTTCTACCGAATAGATGCTCCGCACCACCAGTAATTGCACCAGATAATCCAGCACTTTTACCTTTTTGTAAGAGTACAGCAGTTATGAGCCCTAGAGAAGCAATAATTAACAATACATGAAAAGTAAGTTTCAACGAATGACACCTCCATAAAAGCTTAAAACGAACAGATTAATCTCTATTAAGACAGCATTTGTATTGTAACACACACATGAATGCTTGACAACTAGGAGTTATTCACTGTGTTGTTGTTCTGTGATAATGTCACCCTGTAACTGTTCTGAGATAATGTCACTATGGGACAGGAGACATTATCATTGACTAGAGCAGAATTGAAGAAGGTAAAAGTGATGGAGAAGATTATCGATGGACACATGACTAATACGGAAGGAGCAGCTTTGTTAGGGATATCAACCCGGCAAGTAATTCGACTAAAGAAAACATACATAGCAAAAGGAGAAGAAGGAATAGTCCATCAAAACAGAGGACGTAAACCTATACATGCATTAACGGATGCTGTAAAAGACCAGGTGGTGGAGTTATATTCAACCAAATATTATGGTAGTAATAACTGCCATCTTGCAGAGCTACTAGAAGAGCATGAATCACTGCAACTCAGTAGTCCGAGTGTGCGCCGTATCTTGCTCGAGAGAGGGATCAAGCAAGTGAAACAGCGACGTCGGGGCAAGGCTCATCAGCCACGTAAGCGTAGATCCCAAGCTGGCATGCTGTGGCAGATCGATGCCACGCCCTATGCTTGGCTGGAGGATCGCGCTTCTACCTTTGCCTTACACGCTGCCATCGATGACGCCACTGGCACTGTTGTGGGTGCCGTATTTCGCCCTAATGAATGCCGGGAAGGCTACTCGCTTGTCATGCAGCAGGGAATCCGGAAGTATGGTGTACCGCTTGGCCTTTACAGCGACCGTCATACCATCTTCCGATCCCCTAATGAAAAGCTAACCGTAGAACAGGAGCTCGCCGGTGAGGCCACCCCTCTTTCTAACTTCGGCAAGGCCATGGCAGAGTTACGCATAGAGCACATCAAAGCAGTGACTCCACAGGCCAAAGGACGCGTGGAACGGCTCTGGGTGACCTTTCAAGATCGTCTAGTCATCGAGTTTAGGCTGTTAGGTGTGAATAGCATAGAAGAAGCTAACGCAGCATTGCCGAGTCTTCTAGAGAAACACAATCGTAAGTTTGCTGTTCAGCCAAGTGAAGCAGAATCTGCTTATATGAAGCTTGACCCCGAACTTAACTTGAATCATATTTTTACTATTCGCGAATTCCGGCAACTCGGTCATGGCAACACGTTATCTTATGGCGGTAAAATATTCACACTTGCCCAGGCAACCATTCATCGATTCAACGCTAAAATGACGGTCGAGATCCGAGAGACATTAACAAACGAAGTGATTCTATGGCATCAGGGCCAAGCGCTGGCTCTTAAAGAAACGGAGAAACCCCAGCGATTAAAACCTACAGAAAAAAGGGGTTCAATGCCACACAAACCCGCCAAAGATCATCCGTGGAAAACTACATATGACCAAAACGATGTCAAACGAACTAAAAAGAGTCTGTTTCAAGAAGCCATGTATTCACAGCACAACAGTTATGCAGAGACCCCCTGGTAAGTCGGGTCTCTGCTCAAAAAAAGTGACATTTTCATAGACGAGTTAAGGTGACATTTTCTCAGACAATTGACAGAAGGTTTTTAAAAATCTATGGATAGAAATTCAAACTTAGAAAACATTTGCTCGTAATTGAATCTTGGAGCATACAATAATAACTCTACATCTATCTGTATCATTGATTTGTATGCGTTTCTATGTCAATATATCGAGTAAGGACCAGCATAAGTCACTTACTAAGAACAGGGGTTACAGCAATGTGGAGAGCGACTTTTAAATTATTAACTGAATTGTCTTCGCGCAAATGGATTTCCCAACTAACAGGTCGAGTAGCCCAGTCCAAGGTCAGTAGACATTGGATTCCGAGGTTTGCAAAATTATATGGAATATCCATTGATGATGCAGAAAAAACGTTAGAAGACTATGCTTCGCTGAATGATTTTTTCACGCGGAGGTTAAAGTCCGGTTTGCGACCAATAGATGGAGAGGTCAATTCAATGGTTAGTCCTGTAGATGGATTAATAACAGGGATTGGCGAGATTAAAGACGGACAGCTGTTGAATGTTAAGGGCCAGGATTATACGGTGGAGGAGCTGCTTAATCATTCTCCGAGGATTGTAAATTATGCGCATGGATTTTATATGGTCATTTATCTTAGTCCTACCGATTACCATCGTATACACAGTCCAATATCTGGTAAAATTCTAGAAACTGAATATATTCGGGGTAAGGTATATCCTGTTAATGATTTTGGTCTACGTTATATGAGGAGAACATTAAGCCGTAACGAGAGGCTAATCACCTATATTCAACACCAATCCGGTGAGGTTGCCGTTGTGAAGGTAGGCGCAATGAACGTCAGCAGTATTCGTTATGTTGAGCCCACTAGCAGTCAACAGGAACGAGGTCAGGAGTTGGCCTTTTTCGAATTTGGATCAACCGTAGTCCTGCTTATGGAATCTGGAACCTTCAGCCCAAGGAATGACCTTATGTGCAATAGTAAAGTGAAGATGGGCGAGGCGATCGGACTTATCCGCAAGTCCAAATAATTCAAGTTATCTTCAGGATCGTTATGATGTAGAAATATGGGTGGATATGGGTAATCACAGTGACTCTACTCGGTGATCATGTTATAATATTGCCTAATGACTTTGAATTGTTGGAAGGATGACGAGTATGAACCCACTGGCTAAACAATTAAATGAAACGATCCAAAAAGAAAATCCACATGTATATGAGATGCTATCTACACTTGGACAACAAATGTTCTTCCCCAAGGTAGGTATATTAAGTCAATCAGCAGAAGCCTCTAAGAAAGCAACAAAATTTAATGCCACAATTGGTATAGCTCTAGAAGATAAACAACCTATGCATTTAAAGGTAATTCAGGATACATTGTCCGCATATGCTCCCAAAGATCTATATCCCTACGCTCCACCTGCCGGAAAGCCTGAGCTGCGTGAAGCATGGAGAGCTAAGATGCTTGAGGAGAACCCTTCCATGCAAGGCAAAACATTCGGTAATCCAATTGTCACTAATGCATTAACACATGGATTATCTATCATTGCTGACCTGTTCTTGGATGTAGGAGATCGTGTTATCATTCCAGATAAAAACTGGGAAAACTATGAGCTTACCTTTGGCATCCGTCGTGGTGCTGAGATGGTTTATTATCCGCTATATAATAATAACGGTAGCTTTAATGCAGAGGGTCTTAAAGCTTCCATTCTGGCTCAGAAGGATATTGGAAAGGCCGTTGTTGTATTGAACTTTCCTAATAACCCGACAGGTTATACGCCTAATGAAGCAGAAGGTGAAGCGATCATTGCAGCTATCCTCGCTGGGGCAGAAGCTGGAATCAATGTGGTAGTGGCTACAGACGATGCGTATTTCGGCCTATTCTTTGAGAATTCACTTCAGCAGTCGCTTTTCGGCCAATTGTCTGATTTACATCCAAGGGTACTCGCCATTAAGATAGATGGTGCCACCAAGGAGGAGTATGTATGGGGCTTTCGCGTCGGCTTCATCACTTATGCCAGCAACTCGGATAGCCTACTTGCAGCACTCGAGCAGAAGACCATGGGAATAATTCGAGCTACCATTTCCAGTAGCTCCCATCCTTCCCAAACGTTCATTCTTAAAGCGTTGCAATCTCCAGAATTCCATCAGCAGAAGGAAGAAAAGTTTGATATTATGAAGAAACGAGCTAATCTTGTGAAACAAGTGCTTGATTCCGATAAATTCGCTGATGTGTGGGATTACTATCCATTTAACTCTGGCTACTTCATGTGCTTAAAGCTGAAGAAGGTTAGCGCTGAGACACTACGCCTTCACTTACTTGATCAATATGGTGTAGGTACGATCGCCTTAGGTGAGACTGATCTACGTGTGGCATTCTCTTGTATTGAAGAAACTGATATTGAAGAACTATTCGAGCTCATCTATCAAGCCGCTAGAGAAGTGGAAGCCATCACAGTTAGATAACTCATACTAGACGAGGAACAGCTGAGAAGCTGTTCTTTTTTTGTATGGACGCAGGTACCAGTAAAGTCGGGTTGGAGCCGCAAGGCGTGCGGTTGAGTCTCTGTATGACGTTATAGTCGGGTTGGAGCGCCAATAGTGTGCGGTTGAGTCTCTGTATGACGTTATAGTCGGGTTGGAGCCGCAAGAACCACTCGATGTTGTTAGTTATTAGTACTTTCGTGTTTTTGTAATAGAACGAAAACAGCAACCCCACCTCTGGTGGGATTGCTGAACTTCTTATATCTCCAAAAACTATCCTATTTAACTAGTCTCTATTTAATTAATATAGATGATACTACTTGATCATTACCGCTGAGCACAACAGTACTATTCAATACCAGTAATGAAGCGTTCGGAGTAATAACCACATTGGAAGCTACATTGAATGATTTTACTGTTGTAACGGAGTCCACAGTTTGAGCAATAACAATGGTAGCAATTTTGTTATCTACATTCCAAGTTACATATTGATACTGTCCCTCAAAAGTGAATGCTACTGGGGGTACTGCCGGATCTGCAACAGCGATTTTAACATCCAAGAAGATCACTTCGTTATTATATATTTTGGCAATAACAACATCACCAACCTTTATTTCCGCTGCGGTTACCTTTACACCATCACGATAGATAAATGCACCTGAATTGATTGCATATGAAGTAGCAACATTATCCTTGGTAAGTGTAAGCACATTAGAAGCAATAGCAGTTGTAACCGTTCCACGAATTAATGTAGAATCCTCGCTGTCTGGCTGCTGGTCGTCCATCTGACCCAAGAGAACTGCTAATTCAGCACGTGTTACTGGTTTATTAGGTCGGAATGTAAGATCCTCATATCCATTTACTAAACCCTTCTCTACTGCAACTGCTACATATCCTACAGCTCCGGCTGGAATTTTATCAGCATCCTTAAAGGATAGTTTTACATTCATCTTAGCTTTGGCTAAGTCTTCCCACTTCATCGCCTTTACCAAGAGCATGGTTGCCCATAGACGATCTGCTGCTTTCTCTGCTTTAATGTGAGTTTCTGTTTCTAAGAAGAGGTCGTTCTCCACAGCGATAGCTACATAACCTACAGCACTAGGGAACTTCTTCTCTAAGTGATCGGCATCACTGAAGTTAAGCTCAGTTGCTAATCTAGCAGCCGTTTCAGCCTCTGCTCGAAATCCCATCAATCGAACGGCAGCGATAATAGCTTCAATTCTCGTAACCTCTTTGTTCGGACGGAAAGTTCCATCCCCATAACCATCGAATATCTGATCAGCAGCTAGTCTAGCAATATACTTACGCGCCCATTCAGATTTCATTAGATCGTCAAAATCGATTTTCACTTCTATTTTTGATTTACCTTTACCCTTATGATGATCATGATCATCATCGTCATCGTCATCGTCATTTTCAGCAAAAGCTGAAGCCGCACCACCGAACAACATCATAACCACTAACAAAATTGCGAGTGCTTGTTTCAATAATAACTTGTGTACTCCCATAAAATAATTCCTCCATGTCATAATTTAAGTTCTTGTGTAAAACTTTCGGAGGAATTGATAGTTTTGTGGGGGTGCCCAAATAAAACTTTTAAACAAGCACATTTTTTGCATTAGCCTTGCATAAAACCTAACATGAAAATATAATTTGATTTATTTACTATAAATGTAATTATATATGTAAGTTTGCAAGGACAAAACATGAAAAATCTCCTATTGTA